>Ga0307488_10000763_pt1 | contig 26765 bp, 21 predicted proteins | sample SB02metaG_FD_202248 | JGI IMG/M metagenome (GOLD analysis project Ga0307488, IMG submission 202248) | Sea-ice brine microbial communities from Beaufort Sea near Barrow, Alaska, United States - SB 0.2 | ecosystem: Environmental > Aquatic > Marine > Coastal | place: USA: Alaska | collected...
GCTCTGGGCCGGGCCATCTGCAGGAACAGCGATCTGGACGCCTCTGGCGCAAAAGTCTAGTGAATTCAGGCGGCAAAGTTAAGTGAAAAACGCCTTTTGTGATCGATAGCTGATATTCATCTTGTGAATGTATGGTTATTCGACCATATGTTGAGCTTATTTTAGTCAGTCAATATTGACGATTTTATGGGCTTGTAAGGTCAGATGCCACTCAGGATGGCTGAGGCAATAGTCGATACAGGCCCGGGTCGCGTGATTGCGAGCCGGCACAATGGTCTGCTCGCGGTAGTCGTTTATCGGGCTCAAGTAACGGTAGTCGGCTTGCAGTTCGACAAAGCGTTCCGGCGGGGCATCGACCTGCGGGTAGACCAGCTTGAGTTCGTTGCAATGGGTTAGGGCCACCTGAGCGACACCCTTGGGGCTAATGCAGACCCAGTCTACGGCATCGGGTAAGGCCAGGGTGCCATTGGTTTCCACGGCGCAGACAAAGTCCAAGCGGTGCATTTCGGCGATCAGACGGTCGTCCAATTGCAGGGCCGGCTCCCCGCCGGTGAACACCACGAAGCGATGGCCCCGTGCGCTCGGCCACTGGGCGGCAATGGCTTGCGCCAGGTCGGCGGGATGTTTGAACTTGCCGCCGTTCTGACCATCGGTACCAACAAAGTCGGTGTCACAAAACTTGCAAACGGATTGAGCTCGGTCCTGTTCTCGGCCGCTCCATAGATTGCAGCCGGTAAAACGGCAGAATACGGCCGGACGACCGGTGTGAAAGCCTTCGCCCTGTAGAGTGTAAAACATCTCTTTCACGCTATATGTCATAGGCTTCTGATGGGACCTTTTTTTTGATTGTTGAGGAGTTGCTCGAATTCGACGGGCAGAATGGGGGGCGAGTAGAGGTAACCCTGAAACACATGGCAACCCATATCGCGCAGCAGGGTTAATTGTGCCTCCGTTTCCACCCCTTCCGCCACTGTATTTAAGTTCAGCTGCGCGGCCATTGCCAGAATGGTTCGCACAATCGCTGTATCATTCGGGTCATGCTGGATGTTTCGGACAAAGGATTGATCGACCTTGAGCGCATCCAAAGGCAATTGTTTGAGATAATTTAGATTGGAGTATCCGGTGCCAAAGTCATCTATGGAGAAATGCAGACCCATAGCGCGCAGCTCGTTCATCGACGCAACCGTATGATCGATGTCGTCGATAATCATGCCCTCGGTAATTTCTAGGTCGAGCATGTTCGGGTCGATGCCCTGCTCCGTGACGATGTCGCGCACTATTTGGGTGAAATTCTCATGACGAAACTGCTGCGGGCTGACATTGATCGAAACCTTGAATCGCTCATCGATTAACTGCGTTTGCTGCCAATGGGCGGCTTGGGCGATGGCTTCTCGGAGCACAAACTGACCGACTATATGCATCAGATCGGCCGCTTCCAAGAGCGGGATAAACTCCGCCGGCGAGACCAGTCCTCGGGTTGGATGTGCCCAGCGCAGCAGGGCCTCAGTTCCCACGATGCGGCCGTTATTGCTGTCAACCTGGGGCTGATAGAGGAGGAAGAATTGGTGTTCGGTGATGGCCACCAAGCAGTCTTCTTTAAGCTCAAGTACCCGTTGGTTGGAATCGGCCATCTCCTGTTCAAAGAGAATTAGTTGGTTCTTACCCGATTCCTTGGCCTTGTACATTGCCATGTCGGCATGGCGCAGCAGTTCTTCTGCCGGCTGGGTGCGATCGTAAAAAAAAGCCAGGCCAAGACTGGCACTAACCTGCAGGCAATCACCCGGTATCTTAAACGGACGTGCCATAGCTGCGATCAGGCGAGTGGTCCGGTCAACGGCAATTTCCCGTGCCAAGACCTCATCGCAACCCAGATCGGTCATGCAGATAACAAATTCATCACCGCCTAAGCGGGCAACGGTGTCCTGCTCGCGTACGCCTTCTTTTAAACGCTCGGCCACGGTACTGAGTATCGAGTCGCCGACGAGGTGGCCTTTGGTGTCATTGATGGCCTTGAAATTATCGAGGTCGATGAAAATTAACGCGCCAAAGTTGCCTGAGCGCTGCGCCCGCAACAGGGCCTGGTCGAGTCGATCGAGAAACAGATGGCGATTGGGCAGGTTGGTGAGCGAATCGTGATAGGCCAGGTGCTGTATATAGGCCTGATGTTCCCTGCGTTCGGTGATGTCCACGCCGACCGTGAGCAGGGCATCCTGGCCCTTGTATTGGATGGCCAGCTTGCGCACCTCCAATGAAAGAAACTGACCATTTTTTAAGGTCCAATTTACTTCCGGCAGCAAGACCGATTTGCGACTTTCATAGGCCTCGTCATCGGCGTCTTTAATTAGCTGCTGAGTGGAGGCGGAAAAATTGCCCAAAACCAGGTCATGGCGACCGCCAATAAAGGTTTGTTCGTCCAGTTCAAAGGTTTTCAGAAACGCCCGATTGGCCAGTAGCACCCTGCCACCTATGGTTTTGACATAAATCAGATGCGGCAGGTGTTCGACCAGGGCATGTAAGCTGGTATAGGACTGCTCAGCGGCTGTCAGAGCCGCGCGATTCTCACCGATCAAGGCTTCGGCGACGCCTATGTAAGAATTGAGTGCGTTGATTAGGGTACCCAGCTCATCGTCTCGATGGCGGTTTAGGGGGGTCAGGCGCTGACCCTGGCTATGGTTGATGTCGATGTGTTTGAGCTGATCGGATAGAAGGACCAACGGCCGTGTTAAGCTTCGCCTGACAATGCCGATCAGGATCAATGTTAGGCAGATGACTTCCACAAAGGTCAACAATAGCCGGCTCCAGGTCGCGCGCATCAGTGACTGGTAGCGCCAATGGTTGTTGTATTCGAATTTTAGCGTGCCTAAATTAACCGGGTCGGACGGGTCGAAGCCCAGTTCAACCGAATAGTAGCGCACCGGTTCGCCAATAAAGGGCACCAGGTACGGCGCTCGATAGGGTCGATCCTGTCTTTTGTGACCAAAGGCGACGGAGGTGTTTTGTTCATCAAAAATCCACACCGCGGTGACGAACCGGTTCATTAACAGCCCTTTGACGATCTCCGCCCCGAGCACCGAGTCGAGCCTGAACACGGCCTGTTTCGCCGGGTAGATCGATGCCATTCCAATGCGTTCAATATCCTGTTCGATCAGGCTGGCGTGCTGTTTCAATTCAACCACAAACTGAACGGTGCCCACCATCAGGCTCAGTCCGACGGCCGTTACCAAGAAGGTAATCGCCAAACGCAGAGAAATTTGCCGGCTAACCAGTGTACGTATGGTCGTAAAGGGGTTCATCAGGTGGATTGGGAGCTCGCTGTGACCGCTGGGGTCCGTGCATTTAAGCAAGGATTACCACAGAGCGCCAGTTTGGCGAGGATATGGCCGAGATAAAACTAGTCGGCCATCGTCGAGGTGGATACGAGGCCCTTTGCAGGGCGGCAGTTTAACGAACCGCAGACTGAGTCGAGCGGGGTGGCACGGCTCGACGCCAATGTTTCAGTCGTTCCAATAACCAATAGAATAGAGGCAGCCACAGGCCCCACATTAGGGCCACCAGGCTAATGCCCAAGGTGTCGGTGGTGGCTGCGCCGAGTCGGGTACCGGCCCAATAGCTACCGCCGCCGCCAATCACACCAAAGAAGGCCTGTAATAGGGGCTTGCCGGTGAGCCAGCTGAGGCTGTGTTGCAACGTTAGCGGGAAGATCAGCCAGAGGGCAATCAACCAGTACGGCATGTAGAGGCCGGGGCCGTCGAAATGAATGAGGCCCGACCATTGCCAGACCAGATCGATCGCCAGACCCAGAGCCGACACAAGCAGCAACGGCTGCCAGCGATGAAGCTGAGTAAAGAAACGGATATGCAGCGCAACGAATAGACCGGCCCATAACAGGGCCCAAGGGGTTTGCAGTATCACCGCTAAAAACCATCCGGCCTGAAACAGGGCGAAGTTAACCAGCTTGGCCATCAGTATTCCCAGTCTACAGTCGCCTTGCTTTTACTGAATACAATTTGCGACGTACCAATGGCCCGTTCCAAGAAGGCGCCCTCACAATAGGACAGATAATAACGCCACATTCTAAAGAATTGGGCATCGTATTTGTCGGCCGGTAATTGATCGAAGTTCTCGACAAAACGCACCTGCCATTCGTTGAGCGTACGGGCGTAATGGGAGGTGATATCTTCAAAGTGGCTTAGCGTCATATTGGTTTGTTCGGCAATATGGCGATTAATCAACGAAATGCTCGGCAAGTGCCCGCCGGGGAAAATATATTTGCGAATAAAATCAACACTGTTCTTATAGGACTGATAACGCTGATCGTTCATGGTAATGCTTTGAATCAGTGCCAGGCCGTCATCGCTGAGCAGCTTGCTGATTTTATTGAAGTAGCCTGAGAGGTATTTATGACCTACTGCTTCGATCATTTCAATCGACACCAGTCGGTCGTATTGACCGGTGAGCAGGCGATAATCGGAGCACAGCAAGGTGATGCGGTCGGTGAGGCCGGCCTCGACAATTTTGGCCTGAGTGTAGGTGAACTGCTCGGCAGAGATGGTAGTAGTGGTCACCCGGCAGCCGAAGTTTTTGGCCGCGTAAATCGCCAGTGCGCCCCAACCGGTGCCGATTTCAAGCAGATGGTTGTCCGGACCGAGATTCAGCTTTTGACAGATGCGCTCCAAACGAAACTGCTGGGCTTCTTCCAAGCTGGCGTCGGCGCGCGGAAAGATAGCCGCCGAGTACATCATGCTGGGATCGAGGAAACTGGTGAACAGGTCATTACCCAGATCGTAGTGGGCTTGAATGTTTTTGTGCGATCCGCGGATGGTATTTCGATTCAACCAATGGGCCATGTTGAGAAACCATTGGGACGGACGCGACATCCAAGTGACGCGCTCTGGATCGCTGTCAATATTGGCTGAGAACAGTCGGATCACCGAGGTTAAATCGGGTGAATCCCACAGTCCTTCCATATAGGTCTCGGCCGCCGCCATAGAGCCGCCGGTCATCATATCGCGAAACACCTTAGCGTCCAAAACCGTCACTTCGGCATGCGGTCCAGGACCGGCCAAGCTGCCAAAGACTTTACTGTGTTGCTCATAGTTTAGCGTCAACGACCCTTGAGTGAGGTGGTTTAACAGGCGTGATGCGGCCCGCCAGGCGAAGGTTGGGGCGGTGTTCGCTGCTGTGGTCGCCGTAGTCATGAAGAATGTTCCTTTTTAGCGTTCTTAGGATGAGGGTAAAATGGGACCCCTTTAAGCCATAGTTTTAGGGCGTGCCAATAGATGCCAGTGGTTATCTTTACGGCCATCGCGGGAAAACGGATGAGCGTGTGACGGATTGTTGCGCCACTGATTTGCGTCGGTGCAAGACTTAGGCTGGCGTCGAATATCTTATCGTTGCCTTGCCAACTTTCCAAGTGGATGGTGTTTTTGCGTCGATCTGGCTGGGCAAAGCGCCAGTCGTAATTAAGATTCATAGGGTGAAACGGCGAAACATGAAAGTCCTTGACCAGTTTGAATCGACAGGCCTTAGCCGAATAGGAGACCGGGCTGATGGCCTTATCATCGGGCGTTGCCGACAGGACGTATTGAAACCGCTCGCCCCACGGGGTGTTGGTGATTTCGGGCATAATGGCCAGCAACTGATCGGCCACGTCGAAGGCATAGTAGAAGGTAACCGGATTGCTTAAAAAGCCTAGGGTGCGTAGGTTGGTCAGCATACAGATCCGAGCGATTTCATTTGGCGAAATTGATGATTGCTCGGCAATTCTTCCCACCACAGCCGACTTCAAGCTTTGCTTAGGATCGCCAAAAAAGTCACTGCGGCGAAAATTAAGCCAGTTAAAACGTTCCATCGACATCAGGCTCGAGCGCGCGAAAACCTGGGGCAGCTCATCGAGATCCAGATAGAGCATGAACATTGGGTATTTTAGGCTGTGGGGCTTGGGCGCAAAGCGACGATGGCGCACCCAACCGATCATCAATCGGCTATTGCCGTCAGGTCGATCGGCGTCCAGGCTAACGTTGCTGCCGCTCATCTGGGGAGCCTACTCATGCTCGGCGACACGCTGTGATTCGTGCCGATGCCTAGGTGCGGTGTGCGGTCGATTGTGCAGATCGTCCACCACGCGCAGCGCTGAATTGACGCCATCTTCGTGAAAGCCATTAAACCAATAGGCGCCGCAAAAATGGCTGCGATTGGTGTTGCCGATGTCGGCGTAGCGGGCCTGGGCGGCGATCGACTCACGACTGAACACCGGGTGCGCATAGTTGAACCGGGCTATTATTTTGGCCGGGTCAATCAGTTCGGTGCGGTTAAGGGTGACGCAAAAGGTAACTGGAGCGGTATCAAAGCTTTGTAATATATTCATGTTATAGGTCAGGCTGGCCGGTTTGCTTTTGTCTGCACCCAGATGATAGTTCCAGGCGGCCCAAACTTTTTTCTGTTTTGGCAGTAGCGTTTCATCGGTGTGCAGTACCACGTCGTTATCGGCATAGCGCATTGCGCCGAGAACCGATAGTTCGGCTTCGGTTGGCTCGGCCAATAATGCCAAGGCCTGATCGCTGTGGCAGGCGAAGACCACCTGGTCAAAATTGTGCGCGGCGCCATCGACAAAATGTAAAGTCACCCCGTCACTGCGGCGTTCGACCCGATCGATGCGGCTGTTTAGGTTTACGCGATCGGCGAAGGGCTCGGTCAGCGGCGCAACATAGCTGCGCGAACCGCCCTTCAAGACATACCATTGCGGTCGATTGGTGACCGCGAGCAGGCCGTGATTATTAAAGAAGCGAATAAAAAACAGTGCCGGCAGATCCAGGATCGCAACCTCATCGGTTGACCAGATCGCTGCGCCCATGGGGATGATGTATTGCTCCGTGAATGCCTTGCTGAGTTTGTGCTGATTCAGGTATTGGGCCATGGTGGTGTCGGCTGTCAATCGATCGGCGGCCAAGTCCTCGGTGCTCAACCGATTGAAGCGGATTATATCTGCGACCATACGATAAAATTTGGGTGACCAGAGATTGCGTCGCTGGGCAAATAGCGTGTCCAGATTGCGACCGTTGTATTCCAGGCCGGTGACCTCATCGCTGATCGAAAAACTCATTTCGGCGGCCTGGCGCTCAACGGCCAAGGGCGCCATCAGGGCATTAAAGTTGGTGTAGACCCAATCGTTATAGACAATAAAGCCAGTATTGACTGGGTAGACCACACCCTCGACGGTGACGTCATGGGTGTTGGTATGGCCGCCTAGGTAATCATTGTATTCATATAGTTGGATATCAAAGTCCGGATGCAATTTACTGGCTGCGGTGAGGCCTGCTATGCCACTGCCAATAATGGCTATCTTGGGTCGACTCATGCTGCGGGTTCCTAGTTTAGGCGATTTTTTATTAGGTTGATCATTTGCTTTAGCAGCGGGATATGGCCGAACAGCATCGCGGTGCTGTCGAAGTAATCCTGATGATGGGTAATCTTGCCATCAGCAAATTGGACGCGTGATGTACCCGGTACCACGATGGCTCTGCCGCCATTGAGTTTCGGGTGGACAAAGGTCATGTCCCAGGCCAAAAAGGCGCTCTTGTCATCCCCGAGCGTGTGGGTAAAGTCGAAGTTGATGTGGCTGACGTTCTGGTACATGTTCTTAAAATAGGCTTGGAGATTAGGCAACGTTTCGATCCGATGCAGCGGGTCGATAAAGACTACGTTATCGGCATAGAGATTGGCCAACAGGTCGCTCTCTACTGTGTCTTTATTGAGCGCCGCATAGGTTTCTTGGATGCGTTCAATGATGTTGGTCATAGTCTTGTCCTAACTTCTTAAATTTAACCAGGGTGTCGGCGCGCGAGTTTTTGTAGTCCGCAACGGGCAACGGATAGCCCATTGCGAGCGCCAGCTCAGGTGTCGGTTGGTGGATGGCTTTGTTGGCTAATGGCGCCAATTCAGGGACATATTTACGAATAAAGTCGCCGTCTGGATCAAAGCGCCGAGATTGTTCATGGGGGTTGAAGATGCGGAAATAGGGCGTTGCGTCAACGCCGGTCGAGGCCACCCATTGCCAGCCGCCATTGTTGGCGGCGAAGTCAAAGTCGGCCAGTTGACGAGCAAACCAGGCCTCACCATGGCGCCAATCTACCTGCAGAATTTTCACCAAGTACATGGCGGAGACCATACGCAAACGATTGTGCATCCAGCCAGTCTGATTGAGTTGACGGGCGGCGGCATCGACCAGGGGGACCCCTGTTTGGCCCTCCTGCCAGCGCTGCAACAAGCTCGGGTCGGTCTGCCATGGGAATTGATCCCACTTCGGATTAAAGGCCTTGCCGAGGCAGAGTTCGGGACGCCAGGCCAATAAATACTTGTAAAATTCACGCCACAGAATCTCGGAGAGGAAGGCATTTGAGCTGGTCAAGGCTTGGCGCTGGGCAATTGTCCAGAGTACCTGTCGGCTACTCAGCGTGCCGAGCGCCAGGCTGGTCGATAATAGCGATGTGCCAGCGCGGGCTGGGATATCGCGCAGGCTGGAGTAGTCGTTCATCTGGTCCATGAAGTCATCGAGGCGTTCGTGCGCTTGCTGTTCGAGAACCGGCAGTTGCATTGGATTATCCCAAACGAACCGCTCACCCAGTGCCAGCGGCTTCGCCGCTTGCCCGGGGAAGCCGTTATTGGGCGCGGGGCGCGGGGCGACCAGGGTATCGATGATTTGGGCCAATAGATTTCTCTTATAGGGCGTAAAGACCTTATAAAAGTTGCCCTGCAGGGTCAGCAACTGGCGCGGCGGCGCTGAATACAGATCATTGGCGCGATGCAGATGCATCTGCTCGGGTGCCTGATCGTGGAACTGGCCATCTCTTAAGCGTTCATCCCAGCCGGGTTCATAGTGGCAATAGATATTGTCCACCTCCAGGCGAGTGCACAACTCGATCAGGTCGGTGACGCCCTGCTGCCAGCTCGGTGCCGTGATGATCTGCAGTTCAATACCCAATGCGGCCAAATCATTATTGAGGGCATCCAAGGCCTGCTGGTAGGCGGCCAATTTCGGGCTGCCAGCGCCTTGTTGCCTAAATTGCTCCGGGCTCCAAATAAAGGCCGCACTGATCCGGTTGTTGTGCTGGTGAGCGGCTACCAGAGCCTCACTCAGGGGGGCATGGTCACAGATACGTAAATCGTTTCGAAACCAGACAAGTTGATTGGCCATCGGACGCCTTATTGTTTTTTAGTTTGGCTCAGCTGCCTTGATGAGGGTCTCCAAACGGCTCGTTATCAAGGGTTTGGGCCCGGCACTGCGGTAAAACTGAATATAATGACGCAAATACGACCGGGACACCAGATGGTGCATAGGTCCGGCCCGCTATTGATCGAACGAGCTGTTGGGCGCGTATGCCGGTTGCCGAATTGGCATCCAGGCCCCTTACGCCAAGTTCAAGCCAGCCAACTTACGTAGCATGCACTGTGGTGGATGATACTTTTATCAATAATTTCAATCTTTTAGCTCTAATTCCACGCTATTTCGGCTCATTTAAGCCAAGTGCCTGATTGGCTGTTGCCATTGTGCCCCGATTGTGGATAATCCGCCGGACAGTTGTGGTGGTCCTGCCGGTCCCCTCGCAACGAGAGGACGTTAACTCCGCCAGGCCCGGAAGGGAGCAACGGTAGCGTCTGATTCGTGTGCCGGGGTGTGGCTGGTGGGACTGCCGCCCAAACTGCTTATATAAAATTTTCGCATCATCCTGTTCCGTTCCAAAGTCCTCTACGTATCACCTTAAAACCTACTGCCCGGTCTAACTGGCTGTTTTGTGTGGCTATTTTTCCTCAGCGGCATATCAGCACTGGCAGCAGTGGGCAATCAAAGTTACGATAGTGGCCTTTTATCGGTGAACGAACGAAACCCTATGTCATATCAGGTTCTCGCCAGAAAATGGCGCCCATCGAGCTTTTCGGAAATGGTTGGTCAGGCCCATGTTTTAAGGGCTCTGGTTAATGCGTTAGACCAGCAACGGCTGCATCATGCCTATCTGTTTACCGGCACCCGGGGCGTGGGCAAAACCTCCATTGCCCGGCTGCTGGCCAAATGCCTGAATTGTGAAGTCGGGGTCAGTTCGAACCCTTGTGGCGTCTGTTCAGCCTGTACCGATATCGCCAATGGTCGATTTATCGATCTGATTGAGGTCGATGCGGCCAGTCGAACCAAGGTTGAAGACACTCGAGAATTGCTCGAAAACGTCCAATATGCGCCGTCGCGGGGACGCTTCAAGGTGTATCTGATCGATGAGGTGCACATGCTCTCGACCAGTAGCTTCAACGCCCTGTTGAAGACCTTAGAAGAGCCGCCGGCGCACGTCAAATTCCTATTGGCGACCACCGATCCGCAAAAGTTGCCGATGACGGTCTTATCGCGTTGCCTACAGTTTAATCTTAAAAATATGAGCCGCGAGCACATAGTGCAACATTTGCACACCATCTTGGCCGCCGAGCAGGTGCCCTATGATGAGCCCTCCTTGTGGTCGGTTGCCGAGGCGGCGCGGGGCAGCATGCGTGATGCCTTGAGTCTGACCGATCAGGCCATCGCTTTTGGTCAGGGCGCGCTTATCGAACAGGAAGTGGCGGCTATGCTCGGCAGCGTCGATCTGCGGCGAGTGCTTAAGCTGGTTCAGGCGCTCTTCGAAAAAGATATCGATACGGTGCTGGCGCTGATCGCTCAGATTGATGAACACTCGCCCGATTATCAGACCTTGATGACCGAGCTGATGTCGACGCTGCATCGAGTCGCCATTGCCCAAGCCGCGCCCAGTGCCATCGACAACCAGAAAGGTGATAAGGCGGCGATTGTTCAATTAGCCTCGGCGACGCAACCCGAAGACGTGCATCTTTTTTACCAGATCGCCATTCAAGCCAAACCAGACCTTGCCTTAGCCCCGAGTGAACGCGCCGGGTTCGAGATGACCCTATTGCGCATGGTGGCCTTTAGCCAAACGCCGGCCGCCGCGATCGGTGAACTGACCGCCTTGACCAGTCATTCGGTCGACGCCGGTGCGGCAGTACTCGATAGCCCAAAGCCCCAGCAGGTTGAACCCGAGAGTGTGGCGGTTGAACCTGTTAATACGATGCCACAGCCTCAGGCGAGTGCCGGCCCAGACGTCGATCTGACGAGCCCGCCCTGGCCGGTCGACAGCCCGGCCCAGCACCCGATACTCGAACCGACGGCGCCCGTTAGCACCGGCGCGGCCTTGCTCGATCCCGCGCTCGGAGCTCCAGCCCCAACACCGATCGCGCCCAAGGCAGTGCAGGCGCCCGCGCCAATCGTCCAGCCGAGACCTGTCGCCGCGGTCGAAGTCGACGCACCCGAGCCCGCTAATCAAACGCTAACCGGTTTGGAAAAAGCTCAATGGCCGGTGGTCGACTTGCAGCAAGACCCGGGCTATTGGTGGCAGGTTACCCTGCATCGCTTAGGTTTGATCGGTATGACCAAGACCCTATTTGCGCACAGTGAGTGGGTCGCCTTCGACGGTCGCATGTTAACCTTGAACATTTCCCCGAATTACAAAAAAGTGATGACCGATAATCATTTGGAGCGTTTCATGGCGGTGATTGGCACCTGGTTGCCCGGCTGTTGTGAGTTGCACCATGACTTTAAGCCGGTCGAGAAAACACCCCAGCTCTGGGTCGACCAGCTGGTGCTCGCTGCCCGCGACAAGGCCTACAATCATCTGAAAAACGATGCCTTTTTCAATCAGCTTGTGGACCAGTTTGAAGCCGAACTTAATCGTGAGTCGGCCCAGCCGATTCACAATCCAATACCGTCAGGAGACTAGAAGATGATGAAAGGTGGCATGGGCAACATGATGAAGCAAGCCCAGCAAATGCAAGAAAAAATGCAACAGATCCAGGCCGAGGTGGACCGTATGGAAGTGACGGGTGAGGCCGGTGCCGGCCTGGTGCGGCTGGTTATGACCGGGCGTCACGATGTTAAAAGCGTTAACCTTGATGATTCCCTTATGCAAGAAGATAAGGAATTACTCGAGGACCTACTCGCCGCTGCGGTAAACGATGCGGTGCGCAAGGTCGACAGTGCCAGTAAGGAACGGATGTCATCCGTGACCGCCGGTATGGGCCTGCCACCGGGCATGAAGTTACCCTTTTAAAGGATTTTTGATGTCCTATACACCTGCGACCGATACGCTCATCCATGCCTTGCAGGCTTTACCTGGTGTGGGCAGTCGCTCTGCACAGCGCATGGCCCTGCATCTGCTGGAGCGCGATAACAGCGCCGCACAGGCCTTAAGCCAGGCCTTGCAAGCAGCCTTGAGTCGAGTCCATAAATGTCCGACGTGCCGCTCACTAACCGAAACCGATCTGTGCAGTGTCTGTGCCGATAGCAGTAGGGACCAGACGGTGGTGTGCGTTGTGGTCAGTGACGCCGATAAGGCCGGCTTGGAGATGGCGCAACGTTTCCGCGGCCGTTATTTTGTCTTGCATGGTGTATTGTCGCCCATTGATGGCGTCGGCCCGGAACAATTAGGCCTATTCGATCTGCTCGCGTTGGTCCAAGCACAGGGTGTTGGTGAGGTTATTTTGGCGCTCGATGAGCAGATGGAGTCTGAAGCGACCGCCCATTATATCAGCGAGCAATTGCGGCCCCTGGCCGTTAAGCGCTCAAGAATACGCTTTGCGCAGATGCGCAGTGGGTCCTTAGATAAGGTCGATAGTCATGTGATTGCCAATGCGATTGCGGATAAAAAGGAGATTGGGCTTGAGTTCGACTGAAGTGTTTACCTGGATTAAAAGTGATCGGGAGTTGGCGCAGGTCTGTGAGTTGTGGTCTGGTGCCGCGATGTTGGCTCTGGACACCGAGTTTGTGCGCACTGAGACTTTTCACGCCTACTTGGGCCTCATTCAGGTGTGCCTTGCAGAGCAAAGCTGGCTAATCGACCCGTTGACCATAAGCGATTGGCAACCCTTTGCGGCGATCCTGGTCAACCCGGCGATCGTAAAGGTGTTTCATTCGATGTCGGAAGACGCCGAAGTGCTCAAACACAGCGTTGGCGTGACCATCGTCAATGTCTTCGATACGCAGATTGCCGCCGGTTTCTTAGGTTATCCGGTGCAGATGAGTTATGCCAAGCTGGTGGAAGGGCTGTTTGATCACGTTCTACCCAAGGAGGCCACGCGCAGCGATTGGCTTAAGCGACCCCTCGATGACCAGCAGTGTGAGTATGCCGCGGCAGACGTCTACTGGCTCTATCAGGCCTACGAGATCTTCGCCGTCCAGTTGCGTGCCCAGCAGCGTTACGATTGGGTTATAGAGGATTGTCAGCGCCAGGTCGACAGCTATTCACCGGTGGCGCCAGCAGACTACTATTTGAAATTACGCGGCGGTTGGAAGCTCAAGGGCAGTCGTTTGCAAGCCTTGAAGGACCTAGCTGCTTGGCGGGAAGTATTGGCACAGGCCTCTAACTACAATAGAGGCCGGATTCTCGCTGATAAGGAGCTTATTATTATCGCCGAAAAAATGCCCACTAATAGAACCCAGTTGCAGCAGGCCTTACCCTTGCCGGCGCGCAAAATACGGCTTTATGGGGATGAAGTTATCCAGCTGGTCAAGCAAGCCGAGGCGACCCGGCGACAGGATTACCCGGTGTTAATCGACGGTCCCTTGCCGGCCGACCAAGCCGATTTGTTGAAAACCATTCGCCATCATCTGGCCGAATTGGCCGAGCTGCATAATCTGCCGGTGGAACTGTTGGCGCGCCGTAAGGCGCTTGAAATGTGGCTGCGCAGTGGCAGTCTTGATGGCCAGTACCGTTTGCCCGAAGCTTTGAGCGGTTGGCGCAGGGATATTCTGGTCGATTCCGTCTCGGCACTGATTAACGCACAATGGGAGCTTCCCAATGAGTCGTGAAATAGTGCGCATCTATCGCTCCTCGCGTGACCCCGGTGCCTACCTGTATATGGCAAAAAAGAATCGTTTTGAGGACTTGCCAGAAGGCTTGAAGACAATATTTGGTCGGCCTGTTGTGGTCACCGATATGTTGCTGACGGCTGACAAAAAATTGGCCCGAGCCGATGCCAGCAAGGTATTGGCACAGATCGCGGAGCAGGGCTTCTATTTGCAAATGCCGCCGCCCAAAGAAGACTACCTGCTCGACATGCATAAGGATAGGTAACGCCAGTATGGCCGATTTAGTATTTTGGAAACGCAAGACGCTCGCGCAGATGAACCAGAGTGAATGGGAATCGCTCTGTGATGGTTGTGGTAAGTGTTGTCTGCAAAAACTTGAGGACGAAGACGATGGTACAGTCTATTACACCAACGTGGTTTGTCAGTATATGGCCGATGATTGCAGTTGCACGCAGTATCAGGATCGACATGAATTGGTCCCCAATTGCGTTTGGTTGAAGCCTGAGGATGTAGAGAACTTTTTCTGGCTGCCGTCAACGTGCGCCTATCGATTGTTATCCGAGGGGCAGGATTTGCCGGCCTGGCACCCACTGGTTAGCGGCGACCCTGAGCGGATTCACGCGGTGAACATATCGGTCCAACATATGGATTTGATCGCCGACAACAGCATTCCCGAAGACCAGTGGCAAGATCATATTATTGACAATCAATAAAGGCTTTTGGGCATGATATATCAGGATTTGTATTGGAACGCCGCTGTTTTTTATTTGGCCGGTGTTGCCGGTTTTTGGCTCGTGATGTGGAAGCTAACCCGCTATATTAGCTGGCCGCCCCTGCGCTGGTGGATTATTTGGGTGTTCCTGTGCGTCGTGCTGACGCCTTGGCAGGGAGTGAAACCGGAACCCTACTATGCCCCGGCCATTATTGTGGCCGCCTTTGACTTTCTGGATCTAGGCTGGGACTCAGCCTATACGGTGTTGGTCTCGATGATCAATGCTATTGTCTTAGGCTCTGGCGTGATTGTTTTCTTGGCCATAGTGCTTAAGATCCAAAGTCTGAAAGAGGCTCAAAAACGGTCATTGGCGTCAGAACAAACGGATGAAGTTTAGTCCCCGGCTGGGCTTTATACCTAGTCTGTCAAAAAGCAGTGGTATACTTTTGCCTCATTTCTGTCTAGTCTTTTGCTTCCTTTAGTATAGTTTCGCGCACCGCTGGTATATTGGCTCGGCGCGAGATATTCCATTTAACCGCTTAGAGTGAGAAAAAACTATGGCCAATCATATTTTTGCATTAGTGACCATTATGTTAATGGCTGGTGTATTTGGTGGCTTACTGAATTTCTATATGCAGGCTCAGTCGGATACCGACAGCTCCAGTATGCCCCGATCCCTGATCGGCGGACTGGCGGGCGCCTTTGTCGTGCCGTTGGTGTTGTTTTTGGTCTCCAGTGACCTGGTTGTCGCCAGTCAGGGTGACCCCAGTGGCATGCTGATCTTTGGCGGCTTTTGTTTGATTGCCGCCTGGTCCAGTCGGTTCGCGATGACAACGGTTACCAAACGCATTCAACAGGAATCCCATCTGGCGCGCAAGAAGGCCGATGAGTTGATGATTGAATTACGTCTGATGCAGCGCGAACTTGAGCCGATGCTCGAAATGGAAACCGAGAGTGATGAGGTTGCCGAGTTGGTTGCTTTGGCGCCGGAAGATGAACTCGATGTCACCTCAACCAATGTTTTGACCGCCTTGGGCAATGGCCGTTATATCTTTCGCAGCCTCAAGGGCCTTTGCACCGAGAGCGGTCTTGACCAACATACCTTGACCAAAACTCTAGGAATTGTCGTGGCACGTGACCTGACCGGTAAAATACTGAGCAAGAAAGGTACACGTTGGTATATTACCGAAAAAGGCCGACGCTATTTGGCTGCATCAATCTAAGCCCATAAGACCCTAGACTAGATATATTAGCCCCATCTACTGGGGCTTTTTGCTGTTATTTGGGTCGATTTGTCAAAAGCCGCTTCAGTTTACCCTCGTTCGGCCGATCTAAGTGTTGGAAACCCCATTAGTTAATATAGGTTTGAAACATGGCTGTCAGGCGTTATATGTCGAGCACGATAATAGGTCCTAAGCCATTGCTGACGGGTCTAATATGGCTGGTCTGTTGCTTAGCATCGGTGGTTCAGGCGGATCTTCGTATTCTGCTCGACGTATCCAAGAGTATGGCGGATAACGATCCTAACAATTCCCGTAAGGACGCTATCCAGCTGCTCACTGATACCATCCCGGACGGTGAAAGTGCCGGTCTTTGGACCTTCGGACAATACGTCAATATGCTGGTGCCCTATCGGCCGGTAACGGATAACTGGCGGGCAGAGATCGCAACTAAAATTGCGGCTCAAAATAGCCCCGCAGTGCGCACTAATCTAGGCCGTGCTCTGGAAAATACCGCGTTCGATTTTAACTACTCGTCCTATTCTGGGCCATCCCATATTGTTCTGATAACCGACGGTAAGGTCGACATCGCACCCAATGCCGAGGTCAACGCGATCGAACGCGAACGCATTCTCAACCAGTTGGTACCGGCATATGTGCGCGCGAATGCCCGCATTCATACCGTCGCAATGTCTGCACAAGCGGATCACGGTCTGTTGAAACAGATGGCCGACCAAACGGGCGGGCACTACCAACGCATTGACCAACCCAGCGATCTTTCTAAAGCCCTGTCCGAATTAGCCGCAGAAGTCTATCCAAGCACTCAGTTGGCCTTGCAGGGAAAAGCCTTTGCTGTTGATCCCGGCGTGCGTGAGTTGACCGTCTTGATGTACCACAAGGAGGGAGCCGTAACGCTAATGTCTCCGAGTGGTGAAGCCACATCGGCCGTCATGCCAGCCGATCAAAGCTGGCGCGTCGGGAGAGGCTTCAGCCAGGTCAGTATCATTGCACCGGAAGTGGGCCAATGGCGTGTGCAGGGCACTCTGGAGGGCGACTCAAGTATTCGTGTCCGGTCCGATATCAACCTCAGTTGGACCTCACCTTTAGCTTTGACACTAGCCAAAGGGAGTCAAGTTAATCTAACAGCTCTGTTGATGGACTCAAAAGGCCAGTCCTTGAGCTCGGACTTGGGTGCGGTGATTGACGCCAGCATGGAGGTCGACGGCCAGGCTGTGCCCGTGTCGATTGAACAGGATAAGATTCGAGCGCGCTTTACGCCGGCCCCGAGTAGCAGCGAGGCCAGTGTTGAGCTCACCGTCGATGGTGGAACCTTTAATCGACTGATCGATCTACAGTTACGGTTTGTCGACCCCTTTGTGTCCGAAGTCGTGATGACCCGCTCCGGCTACGAATGGCGCCTGTACCCAAATCAGTATTTGAGCACCAGTCATTCAATCGATGCCGTCGCCAGCTATGAGATGGACAGTAAGACGGTGACGCAACCCTTTGAACTGCAGCAGGGCGGTTACTGGCTCTGGCAACTGCCCTATGATGTGCCGCCGAATGCTTACCAGGTTACGCTCAAAGGTAGCCTACTCGATCAGGATTCTGTGCGCTTGCTGCCGGCTCAAACCATTGATCTCATGATACCCCCTGAACGGGACGCGGGCATGGCAATGACCCCTGAAACGCTGGATATGATCGCGCCTGTAGCGGATATTGAGCCAGCGGCGGATGTCGAACCGATTGCCGAAATAGAACCGTTAGTCGAGCCAATCGCACCAATTGATATGGAGCCGATGGTCGACAGCGAGGCCTTTGTCAAAGAGCCGATGCCTGAATTCGCCGAGTTACAGATCGGGGTGGAAGCGAACCAGGTTGTTCTGGACGATGATCTAACGCAGGACCCTGCGCCGGCTGAAAAGACCAATTGGTTGCGTTACCTGCTGTTTGTTGTCCCCGGTCTGATGATTTTGGGTCTTGGTTTTTTGGTCTATCGTTATTTCGATAAAAAAGTCAAAGTAGCCAATTCCGACGGAGACTTGTTAGATTCAGATGAGTTTGCAGACTTTGACGACTTAAGCGGGACAGAACGGGATTCGGACCTGGACCTAGCCGAATTTGATGACCCTGATTTCGATGAACCCTTACTTGATGAACCCGTACTTGATGAACCCGTACTCGATGAACCCGTACTCGATGAACCCGTTCTCGATGAACCCGTACTTGATGAACCCGTTCTCGATGATGAAATTTCCGACGAGCCGATTCTGAACGAGCCGATACTCGATGAGGATGATGCCGATGGTAGCCCACCGGTAGTGGATGAAGCGGCCGATGAAGACCTACCAACGCCGACCAATGCCGAGGCTCCAACCCTGGCGCAAGAGGATATGCTCGATGACGGCCTGCCTACAGAAGATCCGGCACTAGAAGCGGCGGCTGGCGATACCGAAGATGCCGCTGGCGATGCCGCTGGCGATGCCGCTGGCGATGCCGCTGGCGATGCCGCTGGCGATGCCGCTGGCGATGCCGCTGGCGATGCCGCTGGCGATGCCGAAGATGCCGAAGATGCCGAAGGGGACGCCGAAGATGCCGATGAGTCGGGTATGGCCGATGTCCCGGAGCCCGACGATGAAGAGGCTCTCTTTGATATCAGCAGTATCGATGATGATTTGGCTAAGTTGGAACTTGAGATGGATGCTGATAATGATCCGCCAGACGCTGCTAAGCCTTAATAGCCCCAGTCGTTAAGGTTGCAGCCCTTGCCGCGCACAAGACCAGGTTCGGATTTCCGTCACTGGAGTGGAGCGAGCTGATAAGACCATCCTAATGGATGAGTTTCATGCATTTTTCAGTTCAATTATCTACACTTCAGTGAGGACACGGGAGCTTTATATGTGTGAACTGCTGGCCATGAGTGCCAATGTACCGACTGACATCTGTTTTAGTTTTACCGGACTGATTCGTCGGGGTGGTGAAACCGGTCCTCATGGTGATGGCTTTGGTATCTGTTTTTATGAATCGGGTGGTTTGCGCGAATTTAAAGACTATCAAGCCAGTGCCACCTCACCCATAGCCGAATTTCTGCGCACTTATCCCATTCAAAGCAAAATCGCTCTGAGCCATATCCGCCAAGCCAATGTTGGCGGCGTGAGTCTGCAAAACACCCATCCGTTTCAGCGCGAGCTCTGGGGTCGCGCTTGGACCCTGGCCCACAATGGCCAAATCGATCTTAGCCGCGTACCAGACGCTAATTTCTATTGTCCGGTGGGCACGACAGACAGTGAGAAAATATTCTGCTGGTTACTCGATAACCTGCGCCAGCACGCCACTGAGCAAACACCGTGGACCGAATTAGCGGACTTGTTGCAAAAATATTGTCTGCAATTGAATCAGTTGGGTGTCTGCAATTTGTTGCTATCTGACGGTAATGGTTTGTTTGTATTTTGTTCCACCAAGCTGTCTTGGTTATGTCGACAAGCACCGTTTGGACCGGCCCATCTATGCGATCGCGACCTTACGGTGGATTTCTCCTCGGTCACCCACATTGACGATCGGGTTGCCGTTATCGCGACTCAGCCACTGACCGATAATGAGGATTGGCACGCGATGCAATCCGGCGAGGGGCGTCTCTTCTGCGACGGCGTCTCCATTTGGCAAAGTTTTGGTCCCAACCGAGTTCATGCCAAGGGGGCAGGTCTTTAGGACGACATCGGGGGCCGGTGCCATTTGAATGGTGAGGAACATTCACTTATGTGTTGAACTCGACTATGGTAAAGGTGACAATCAAGAAATCATTTTAGCCTGCCGCTCGGACCTGCGGGGGGGGGGTAAGAAGAATGTTTCCCAATAATAAACGTCACTTAGGAGGCCCCATGTCTGAAGGTTATCTGCACAGCCAATATCCTGGTAAAATGAAGGCATCGATCGATCCAGACGCCTATAACACCGTACTGGACCTGTTCAATGCCAAGGTAACCCAGTTTGCCGACAAGGACGCCTTCAGTTGCATGGGTAAGACCCTGACCTTTCAGGAACTGGATCAGTTGTCGGCGCAATTCGCTGCCTACCTGCAAAACGAAACCGACCTCAAACCGGGCGATCGTATCGCTCTAATGATTCCGAATTTATTGCAATTTCCCATTGCCGCCTGGGGCGCCTTGCGCGCCGGGCTGGTGCTGGTGAACACTAATCCGCTCTATACCGAACGGGAGTTGGAACATCAGTTGAACGACTCCGGCGCTAAGGCCATGGTGGTCTACGCCGGCATGGCGGCGACGGCACTAAAAGTTCAGCCACGCACCGCAGTGACCCGCATTATTGTTACCGAGATCGCCGATCAACATCCTATGCTTAAAAGGTTGCTGGTGAATACCGTCGTCAAGCGGGTCAAGAAAATGGTCCCAGACTTCGACAAGGCCCGAACCACCTCATGGCGCAGTGCCCTGCAAAAAGGTGCATCTTTTAGTTATCGACCGGTTCAGAGCGGACACAATGATGCCATCGTCTTGCAGTACACCGGGGGCACTACCGGTGTCGCCAAGGGTGCCATGCTGACCAATCGCAACCTTATCGCCAATATGCTTCAGTCCTATGAGTTTTTTGGTTTGGCGCTGGAGGACGGTCAGGAAGTAGTGATTTCGCCCCTGCCGCTCTACCATATCTATGCCTTTACCGTGCATTGCATGGTCTTTATGTATACCGGCAATCACAGTGTGCTGATTCCCAACCCACGTGATATTCCCGGTTTTGCTAAGGAGCTCGGTCGCCATCGCTTCAATTGCTTTGTTGGTCTGAATACGCTCTTTGTCGCTTTGTGCAACAACGAGGCTTTCAATAAGCTCGATTTCAGTGCACTGAAACTAACCGTGTCCGGCGGCATGGCGCTGACCCATGCGGCCGCTGAAAAATGGCAGACGGTGACCGGTTGCCAAATCAACGAGGGCTATGGCATGACCGAGTCCAGCCCGGTGGTGAGTTTTAATCCGCCTGGTTTTACCCAGCTGGGGACCATTGGTATTCCAGCACCCAGCACCGAGGTGAAGGTTATTGGCGATGACGGTCAAGATATGCCCAGCGGTGAACCTGGCGAGCTCTGTGTCCGGGGCCCGCAGGTGATGAAGGGTTACTGGCAGCGACCCGACGATACCGCCAAGACCATTGTCGATGATGGTTGGCTCTTGACCGGCGACATCGCCGTGATTCAGGCCGACGGCTACATGAAAATAGTCGACCGTAAAAAAGATATGATTGTGGTGTCCGGTTTCAATGTTTACCCCAATGAAATCGAAGATGTCTTAGCTGGCCACCCGGCAGTGGTGGAAAGTGCTGTGGTGGGTGTGCCGAGCGAGAAAAGCGGCGAAGCCGTCAAGGTCTTTGTGGTCACTAGTAACGCCATCAGCGATGACGAACTGATCGCCTTTTGTCGGGAGCATCTGGCTGCCTATAAAGTGCCACGGCTGTTTGAACGGCGCGAATCCCTACCCAAAACCAACGTCGGCAAGGTGTTGCGGCGCGAATTGCGCACTCCCCACTAGGCATCCTGGCAGTGCTCTGAGCACTGACCAACGTCAAATTGAAAAACCCTCCGCCCTGGAGGGTTTGTTATTGGGCCCGAGCCCCCTATACTCCCCTTTATTCCATAAATTATTGGTCGTTCATGTCCACTCTGGTCCAAATTAAAGACGTTCTGTCATCCCTTGATCAATGTTTAGTCAAAGATCGACATGTGCTGCGTTCGCTGTGCAAAAAAGCCAAGGCCCTTTCTACGGGTGACGCGAGCGCCGCCAAGTTGGACAAGCAAATTGCCGATCGTTTTGCGCAATCGACCCACAAGTTTGCCACCCGGCAGAAACAGGTTCCAGCGATTAAACTGGTCGCCGACCTGCCGGTATCAGAGCAGGGCGATGAAATTCGCCGAGTACTGGACAGCCACCAGGTAGTGGTGATCGCCGGCGAGACGGGCTCGGGCAAGACCACGCAAATTCCCAAGCTGTGCTTGCTGGCCGGGCGCGGTGTATCGGGCCTGATTGGTCACACTCAGCCCAGGCGGCTAGCAGCTCGAGCGGTGGCCGAGCGGATCGCTCAGGAGCTGAATACGCCCCTGGGTGGCCTGGTGGGCTATCAGGTGCGCTTTTCCGATCAATCGAGCGAACAGACGTTGATTAAGTTGATGACCGACGGGATCCTGCTCAATGAAATTCAACAGGATCCCTTTCTAAATCGTTACGATACCCTGATCATTGATGAGGCCCACGAACGCAGTCTTAATATTGATTTTTTGCTCGGCTATATCAAGCAACTGCTGCCGCGCCGACCGGATTTAAAGGTCATTATTACCTCGGCGACCATCGACGTGGACCGCTTCTCGCGCCATTTCAACGGCGCGCCGGTGATTGAAGTGAGCGGTCGGTCGCATCCGGTCGATCTGCTCTATCGGCCCATGAGTGCCGAAGAGGAAGACTATTCCGCCGATTTGCCCGGCGCGATCTTGGATGCGGTCAATGAAATTGACCAGCTGGAGCGAGCCGGCCAAACGCATGCGCGCGGGGGCGACATCCTGGTGTTTTTGCCCGGTGAACGAGAAATTCGTGAAGCCTTTACCATCCTCAAACGGGCCGATTTACGCGGCACCGAATTGCTGCCGCTCTATGCGCGCTTGAGCAACAGCGAGCAGCAACGCATTTTTTCCGGTCACAGCGGCCGGCGCATCGTCTTATCGACCAATGTCGCCGAAACGTCGCTGACCGTACCCGGCATTCACTATGTTATCGACAGTGGCTTGGCGCGCATCAGCCGCTACAGTTACCGCTCGAAGATTCAACGCCTGCCGATTGAACCGGTCGCCCAAGCCTCGGCCAATCAGCGCGCCGGGCGATGTGGGCGTATCGCGCCGGGCCTGTGCATTCGGCTCTTCAGTGAAGAAGACTACAATGCTCGGCCCGGCTTTACCGATCCGGAAATATTGCGCACCAACCTGGCCTCGGTGATTCTGCAAATGCTGCATATGCGCTTGGGTTTGGTCGAAGACTTTCCTTTTTTGGAAGCCCCCGATCAACGCATGATCAAGGACGGTTACACCCTGCTCAACGAACTGGCGGCGGTCGATGAACGTGGCACCCTGTCGGCCATCGGTAAGGAGCTGGCGCGCTTGCCGGTCGATCCACGGATTGGCCGCATGGTGATTGCGGCCAATCAGCACAAGGCGCTGAATGAAGTGTTGATCATCGCCAGTGCTCTGTCGGTGCCGGATCCGAGGGAGCGGCCGCAGGAAAAACAACAAGCCTCGGCCGAAAAACACGCCCAGGACAAGGATAAGGATTCCGATTTTTTAGCCTTTTTAAACCTGTGGCAACGTTACGAAGGCCATCGCCAAGAGTTGTCGGAAAATAAATTACGCAAATTTTGTAAGGAACAGTTCCTCAACTATTTGCGCATGCGCGAATGGCGCGATATTCATCGTCAACTGCACCTGATGTGCAAGGAGCTGGGCTTCAAACTGAACCAGGAACCGGCCGGCTATGAATCGATCCATCGCGCGTTGGCCTCAGGTTTATTGAGTCATATCGCCAACCACAAGGAAGAGCGGACTTACAACGCCGCGCGCGGCCGGGCCTGTATGATTCATCCGTCCTCGGTCCATGCTCGACGTGGCCCGAAGTGGTTGGTCGCCGCGGAGCTGGTCGAAACCAGCGCGGTCTTCGCTCGGGTGGTCGCTAAGATCGAACCGGCTTGGCTGGAAACCCTGGCCCTGCATTTGGTCAAGCGTAACTATTCCGAACCGCACTATGAAAAGAAGGCCGGGCAGGTGACGGCGTTGGAAACTCTGTTGCTCTATGGTTTGCCGATCGTGGTCAATCGTACAGTGCAGTTCGGCCGCATTGATCCGGTCCTGTCCCGCGAGTTGTTTATTCGAGCCGCCTTGGTAGAAGGAGAACTGGTCACGCGGGCGCCATTCTTTAAATACAATCAAGGCTTGCTCGAAGCGGTGTTGGACCTGGAGGATAAGGCTCGGCGTAAAGATATACTGGTCGATGAAGAGACCCTGTTTCAGTTCTATGATGAAAAAATCCCCGCGGACATCGTCAACAGCGTTGGCTTCCACGCTTGGCTTAAAAAACAACCGCAGGATAGTCTGAATTTTGATCCGGATTTTTTAATCTCGGACCGTTCAACCGGCATCAATCGCAACGCCTTTCCCGATACCTTCAGTTTTCAGGGCATGTCTTTGCCGCTCGATTACCGCTTTGAACCGGGCCATCCGGCCGACGGCGTGACCATCAAGGTGCCCGCAGCGGCCTTGTCGCAATTGCCGGAAGGGCGCTTACAGTGGTTAGTGCCTGGTCTGTTAAAAGAAAAGATCACCGCGCTGCTCAAGGGCTTGCCTAAGAGTTATCGCAAGAATTTCGTCCCAGTGCCGAACTATGTTGAGGCATTGATGGCGTCCTTAGCGCCGAGCGACGTTGCCTTGCATAAGGCCATGGCGGAAAAACTGTTCCGCATGACCGGGGTTCGGGTACCAGACGATCAATGGCCGATTGAGAGCATTGGTGAGCACCTGCAGTATCGCTTCGAGGTGGTCGACGACAGCGGCAAGGTTATCACCCAAGGTCGTAATATCGAGCAGATGTTACGACCGGCTAATGAAACCGCTCAGCAACAGGCCAAGCAGAGTTCAGTGCAAGCCGCGCAAATGCAGTCGGCAACGACCTGGCAGTTTGACGACTTACCCGAATTCGAACTGCGTCGGCAGGCCGGCATCGAGGTGAAGATGTATCCGGCCCTGGTCGATAAGGTTAACAGCGTGACCCGGGAAAGCTTTACCGGTGCACGCTGGTCATCAGAGCAGCATAAATTGGGCCTGTGGCGCTTAGCCTCTTTTTATTGGCAGGAGCCGCTCACCTATCTGGCCAAAAGATTGCCCCAGTTTAGCGAATCGGCCCTGCTGTTTGCGCCCTATGGCAAGGCCGATAGCCTGAAACAGGATATACTGATGGCCGCTGTGCGCCTGAGTCTGCCTTTAGTGGAGGGCAGCTATCCGCGCACCGAGGCAGACTTCAAAGCCTGGTTGGAACGACATCGCGGCGAGTTGGTGGCCTGCGGCGAGCGAGTGGCGCGCCAGGCGCATGCCATTCTGTTGGCCCACCACCAAGTGCGTAAGCAGCTCAAAGGTAAGATCAGCTTTGCCGCGGCCTATATCTATGCCGATGTGGCCGGTCAACTCAACCAGTTGGTGTATCCGAACTTCTTGACCCAGACGCCACCCATTTGGCGGGATCAATTGATTCGTTACCTGCAAGCCGCCGATAAGCGGCTAAACCGAAGCGCCGGCATTCCGGCTTCGGAAAACATGGTGGTCGATGAACTGCATAAATTCTGGCAACGTTACGAGGATCGACACAAATCGATGAGCGAAACTCAGCAGTTCTCTGCCGAACTGATGGATTATCGTTGGATGATGGAAGAATACCGGGTGTCCCTCTTTGCTCAAGCACTGGGCACCCGCTTCCCAATTTCAGCGAAACGCCTCGACAAACAATGGCATAAGGTAATCTCTGAATGAATTCTACGATTCGAGAAGAGCGTTTAAAGGTTCCCACGATCAATGGTGGACAGCTCTTTTTACGCCATTTGCAACAACCCAAGACCCATGCGGTCGTCTTGATGTTGCATGGCCTTGGTTCCAGTGGTGAGACCTTTATCAAGGAAGACCATGGTCTGGCCAACTACCTCAGCGAAATGGGTTTTGCCTGTTTTGTTCCCGACCTCATCGGCCACGGTGAGAGTTGGCCCCACATCAGTCGCAATCTATCGCACAGCGTGCACGATATCATTGAACAGGATCTGCCTCGCGTTGTGGAGGAGGTTGAGCGACACCTCAAGGGTCGACCGTTATTTTTGATTGGCCAGGGTTTTGGCTCGGTGCTGCTGCTCTCCGCCTATGCGCGGCATGCGAAAATCCGTGAATTGACCCAAGGTTTTGTACATTTCAATGCTCGGCGCAGTACGATGCTCAGCGGCATCTCGCACTCGGGTCTGTCGCGCTTCTTCTGGCGCAAGGTGATGCCCCTGGCCGCTGCACTGCGCAGCGATGTGCCTTTGCACTGGACCGCCGAGTTCGATCAACCCGAGCTCAAAAATTGGTACCAAACCTATTTGTCCTGGACCGAAGGTGATTGGCAAGACGCGGTCGATGGCTTTGATTACGGTGCCAAACTGCGCGCGTTAAACGTGGCACCGAGCCTGTATTTTGCCGCGCGCAGCCAGGGTTACCTGGCCAACACGGGCGACGTGCGGGAATTTATGCGCGAGATCGGGACCCACAATGGTCGGTTGCTTATCCTAGCCAAGGGTGATGGAAATTTGCGAAATTACAATGTCCTGTCGATGCTGCAACACGACGATGCTTGGGTGGATCATTTTCCGGTCGTGCTCGACTGGCTGAATGACCGCATCCGGCTGCAAGCCTTAGTATGATTCAACTTAGCCTGGGTCAGGTCGGCTTGGGGTTGTTGCCGATCCTAATTGCCGCGCTGATTTTTGGCCTTGTGCTCCAAGATTGGACCTCGGTCGCTTGGGCAAGTCTGCGGATGTTTGGCCAGCTTATTTTTATCGGTTATGCCTTAGCGATCATCTTCGACCTGCAACATCCCCTCTGGGTTATGGTCGTCGTCAGCCTGATGTCGATCGGTGCTGGTTGGATCGCGCTGCGCGCTATGCGTAAGTATAACCGGCCGATTTGGCCGGTCTTTGCCGCCGTGCTACTAGCCGGGGGGCTGAATCTGATTTGGATCTTGGGCGTCGTGATCCGACCAGAGCCTTGGTTCAGTCCGGCGGTGGTGATTCCGCTTACCGGCATGGTGATGGCAACCGCGATGAATGCGGTTAGCCTGTGCGCCGAACGCTTTTGGGCCGAGCGCAAACAGGGGATCGCAGC
>Ga0307488_10000764_pt1 | contig 26764 bp, 29 predicted proteins | sample SB02metaG_FD_202248 | JGI IMG/M metagenome (GOLD analysis project Ga0307488, IMG submission 202248) | Sea-ice brine microbial communities from Beaufort Sea near Barrow, Alaska, United States - SB 0.2 | ecosystem: Environmental > Aquatic > Marine > Coastal | place: USA: Alaska | collected...
TAGTAAAGGGCTTTATTAAAATTGGAAATGAAGCTAATGTCATAGTCAAACTTGGTCATGTCTATTCTGGAGATATGGAACGGAAAGACAGTTTTTTTAAAAGGTTGGGTCTTGTGAAAGCAGGATCTCTATATACGGAGGTCAAATAAAATGGGTGCAATGTGTGCAAGTTCATCGATAAGCCTACCCAGTTCAGGTCAGACAGTAAGCGGTACAACGCTCCCAGCTTGGGTTTCTGCCGCAGGTAGAGGTTTATTCGAACAATCCGCAGAATTAGCAAAATCTCCTTACCCTCTCTACAGAGGTCAACGTATAGCGAGTTACGGTGGGTCTAAGTTAACTCCTGAAGAGCAGGAGGCGGCACGATTGCTTTCGACAAGTGCAGGTGAGTATCAACCCTACATCGATAAAGCTACAGACCTAGCAGGAAAATTAGGTCAAGGTTACGGAGCATCTACAAGTGCAGAACTTATGGGAGATGATTTCTCTTTAGAATCAGCTCAACCCTTCTTAGACATTTATCAAGGGGCGCAAGATTCCGCAGTAAGAGAAATTGGAGATCAAACTGTAGCTCAACAAAACATGGCTAGGGCTAACGCGGCTAGGGGTGGTGCATTCGGTGGTTCGAGATTAGGAATTACAGAGGCTATGCTCGGTGCTGAGGGCGCACAATCCGCAGGAGATTTAAGGTCAAGGGCGGCCGCTGAAGGTCTAGGCTTTGCGGCAAACAGGTTTGACACAGATAGAGCGGCTCGATTTAGTGCAGAGGATGCTAGGAGAGTAGGCTACGAGACTGATGAAGGTTCACGGCTAAGACAGCAAGAGACTTATCAAAGCATGGGGCCAATGGTTCAGGCTTTGCGAGAGCAGACAGCGGCAGGACTTATTACAACTGGTGAGGCCAAGAGGCGTTTAGATCAAATGGCTTTGGACATGTCTTACGCTGATTACCAAGATCAGAGGCAGTACCCTTACGAGCAAATTAATTTTGCGTCAGGTGTTCTTCAGGGAACTCCCTACAATACTCAGAATTACGGATATAATATGGCGCAACAATACGCCCAAGCTCCGAGTGTATTCGGTCAGGGCGTTGGTGCGTTAGGCTCACTTGGTGCGGCATACGCTATGTATAAGAGAGGATAAGTAATGGGACGTTTTGGAGTAAGTAACACTGATATAGAAAATAATCCTCTTTATGGTACTCTTAAAAGTATATCTGGTTCTGATCTTTTAGCGCGTCAAGCAATAGAGGGCGCACAGGCACTTGTACCTGCACCAAGAGAAATATCAGGCGCAGAGCTTGCCCTACAGTTCTTTTCCAATATGGCGGCTAATGCGTCACAGCCAGGATCAACAGCATTAAGTTCAGCGGCAAGTGCAATTAAGCCTACTGCCGATGAGTATATACGGCAAGTCGAGGCTAACCGTAAAGCTCAGGAGGCCACAGGGCCGTTGGCTATCTCACTGGCTAAAGCATTGAAGCCTGACAAAGTTACGCCACGCGCACCTGTTAAAGTAATGGTGGGTGGTAAGGCCGTTTACATGAGTGCGGCTAAAGCGATTAGAGAAGGCTATGAAGTCGCTACTACCCCATCATCTACAGGGACTTATAAATCTGTTCTTGTTGATAGAAACGATGATAAAGGCCCAGTATTAGATTTTATGAACTCTAATGAAATAACAGCCGCTAAAGCCGCAGGGTTTACGGTTACTAATGATAAGACCACAAAATCTTCTACAACTAGAATGGATGTTCTTTTAAGAGATGGGGTTGACAACGTTGAAACACCATTAATTAATGAACGTATAACTAGTATATTAGCATCAGATTTTGATGAAAAACTACATATTCCTGCATCGGCTCTAGATACGACCGCTCCTAAGACTCCTGTTGCTCCTAAAACTTACCAAGTTCCTCCAGATAACATAGAAGCATTTAAATTAAAATTTCCTTTGGTTGCAATTGATCCAGATGGAATTGTTTTGTTAAACAGCAAACAATTTGTAGATGCACAAAACCTTGTTTTTTCCTATAATAAGCCAGCAGGTGGCACAGAAAAAGAACGTGGTATTGAAACTTTAAATCGTATTGCAGGTGGGTGGAACTATGAAGATTCAAGTTGGAACGAAGGTGTTTCTCCCGAAGATAAAACTGAATATGGTATACAATATCAAATGTTAATGAAGGGTTATGAAACAACTCGAATAGTGGATGGCAGAGAGCAAACAATTAAAGTACCAGGTATAGATTTAACAATTACAAATCTCCCTGTTCCTGAAGGATTTGATCCTTCAACAATCCTTAATGACAGGGCTAGAGATTTTGGCCCACAAGCCGTGGACGCAGGTTTTGCTCAAAGAATGCTTTACGCTGAAGGTCTTGTAAGGGATGTTTTAGTAGGAGGATATGAGCCTAATGTGACAGATGCCGCTACAGATGATATTGGGACTTGGATAGGTTCATCCCTTCAATCCCCTCAAGGTCAGAGATTTTATCAAGCGTCAAGAAACTTTATTGCCGCTGTTCTACGAAAAGAATCTGGTGCGGCTATTAGTGATGGTGAGTATACTAATGGATTAAAACAATACTTCCCTAGAGTTGGAGATGGGCCAGAAGTTTTAAAGCAGAAGGAGGCCTTGAGAGAATCGGCAATAAAAGGAATGGTAAATGTTTCTGGAGATGCATTTGCTTATATATTTCCAGAAGCAGTTCCATTTTTATCTTTTGAAGTTAATAATGAAAAAATAGATATTCTTAATCCAAGAGGTTACTCTTCTAATGAATTAGCAAAAAGTTTAAGAGGCAAAGGGTTATTCTTTGATTATAGCCTTGGTAATATGGGTGTAGACGAACTTAGAGGTATGCTTGGAAAACCTGAAGGTACTTATACTCCAGACCAATTAAATAAAATAGCCGCAAGACTTGACGAGCTAGGGAGTTAAAAACCATGAGTTTACTTGATGATCTAAGAGACAAATATAATATAGTTGAAACACCAACAGAAGAGCTTGATGCAGAGACTGGTTTAACTTTATCTGAGAAGGCTAGGTTAGTGGCTCAGGGTGCTAGTTTGGGTTGGTCAGATGAAATAATCGGAGCAATTAAAGGCGCAGTTCAAGGTGATGTTGCAGGTGGTATAGAATCTGAGAGACAATCTGTAAAAGACGCACAAGAGAAAAAAGGATCATTGAAATATGAAATAGGCGGTGCGTTTGTTCCTGGAGTATTAGCGGCTCCATATACGGGTGGGGGGTCAATGGTTCCCTCTCTTGTTAGGTCTGGAGTTATTGGCGCGACAGAAGGTCTTGTATATGGCATGGGAACTGCTGAGGGCAATGTCCAAGAAAGGGCTGTACAAGGTTTAGATGAAGCGGCAATAGGTTTGTTTTTAAATCCTATCGCACAAAAAACAATTGGATATGGAACTAAAATAATTCCTAAATTGTTTGGAGATTTTGCTAGAAGAGGCATGGGGAAAAATAGTGCTAAAGTTGAAAAAGAAATAATACGCCTATTAGATGAAGCAAATATAAATGCTAATGATACTGGTGAAGTAAATAATCTTTTACAGCAAATTGCAGATGGTAAAATATTTGCTGAAATATCAGAAGATACGGCTATGGTTGTTAGAAATTTATATGCGGCTTCAGGTAAAGGCGCACAGATACTTGCTGACAGTGTCGAGAGTAGAGCTAAACAATTTATGGGTGAAGCCGCATCTGGTCTCCAACGAGGTCTGGCTCCAGCTTTAGAGGAAAATGTAGAGAGAACTTTTTCTACAAACCTTAAAAAACTTAAAGCTGATGAAGGTGTGGCATATGAAAAGATATTTAAATCCTCAAAAGAGACTGGGGGTGTTTCAGCTTTTGATAGATTAAAATCTCTTAATTTAAATATGGCTGTTGAAGATCTTCTAAACAACCAGAAGTTTTTAAGAAATAACATTGCAACCTTAATATCCGCTAAGAAATTAAAGCCTTTGTTTGAAGTTGTAAAAGGATCTAAATCAGGAAAGGTCAATCTTCTAAGAGACATTGATTTAGAGACTGCTGAAGTCATTCGTAGGGCATTAAAAGATAAATCTGATACAGCTTGGAAGCAAGGCGATGGAAGTTTAGGGGGTGCTGTAGGTGATTTAGAAACAGAGTTAAGAACTATAATTGATGACATATCACCAGACTTAAAATCCACCCGTTCGGCATGGAAAGATATTTTATCATCTCAAAAAATATATAAAGACGCAAAAACAATATTTTCTAAGAATGCTGATGAAATGGAAGAATATATTGAAAACATATTGCAAGATGGAACACCAGCCCAGATAGAAGCTCTTAGAGCAGGTGGGGCTTCTCACATAAGAAAAATTATACAAGATAGAGGCTTAACAAGAGTAATTAGTAAATTCAATCAAGGCGAACTCAAAGAAGCTAGAATATTGCAATATTTATATCCCTCCGATAAAATTGATGATATCTTAAATAAAATTTCTAAAGCTGATACATCGAATGCAACTAAGAATCTTATTATCGCTAATAATAAAATTGGTACGGCTAAGACATTAGAGGGTGCTTCAAGGGTAGGTGGAATGCTTGGGCCTCTTGCTTCTTTTGTTACAACTGGAAATCCATTGTCAGCTATTAGCTTAATATCTAAGCTACTTGGGAAATCAAGCGGTGATTTATCTGAAGACCAATTACTTGAAATTGCCACAATACTTTCTTCGGAAAGTCCTGATTTGTTAAGAGATGCGCTTACAGACACTAAAACTCAAACTGTTCTGAAAGACGCTGTTTTTAATATTGCTCAAAGAATACAAGGTGGGATAGGTACTGCGGTTCAAAAGACAACAGAAATAACTCCAATTCCAGATGCAATAGACAAAATAGTTTCACCAAGTTTTGCAGGAGAGTCTGACAGTTTAAATCAAATTATAAGTGGTGCTAGTAATACTAAGAAAAAGAAAATACTGGCCGCGAGTAATGCGAGATAAGTGGAAACCAGACTTTGCATTGTGGGGTTTATTGATTATCATCTTGGCAGTTGGCTCTTGCGGAAATCTTAACTGTGAGGTCTTCCCGATTAATAATTTTTGCACTTGGGGGGTCAAGTAATGAACTTTAGAAAAGCAATTTCATACTTACTATTCTTTGTTGCGATAACAGGTATTCTCTACATTCTGTTTAGCTCATTTGCAGAAGCCGCAGATAGTAACACAGTTTCCTCAACTGTCATAGATAAATCTGTGGGAACGGCAAATGCGCCAGGAATAAACATCAACCAGAATGATTCTTGCGGTACGGCTAACTCCATAGCAATACAATCTCAGATCCTCGGCATTGCCAGAGGTAAGGCTATAATAGACTTGAACTGTGAACGCATAAAATTAGCTAGGGTTCTAGGGCAAAGCGGTTTGCGCGTGGCATCAGTTTCTGTGCTATGTGGTGATCCTTCAGGCCGTGTGTTTGATGCGATGTGGAGGGCAGGCACAACCTGTCCATTTGGTTCTTTATTAGATCAAGGCTTAATTGGCGAAGAAGCTAAAGTCATGTGGACGAAGAACCCAACCATGATTCCCGAAGGTAGCCACTTTCGAAAAATGATTGAAAAAGTCAATGTAGCAAAGGCAGAAAAGAAAAAAGCGGTAGAAAAGGCTAAAAAGAAAAAGCTAAAAGAAAAGAAACCTAAGAAAGCGAATAAGGATGAGACATCAACCAGTAAGAAAGGTGGCCTGTTTCTTAGCATTGTTACTATACTGCTCCTCCTCTAAGGCAGATATAAATTGTGCCACAGATGTAGTCGGCCTATGTACACCCACAACTGAGACAATAATTACTGAAGTTGTGACGGAAGATAGCTACGCAGATGGCAACGGCACAACCACAATAACCACAACCAACACGACGACAACTACTGATAGCGTGGTCAATACTGATTCAGGAGATACTCTTGATGGTGACAATGATTTTGTGACAACAAAATATGAAGGTGATATGGATTCTGATTGGGGAGGCCAAGGGCCAGCTAATATCTCCTCTGGTGCTACTTGTGGTGACTTAGGTGCAGATAAGTGCGCTCAGATAACAGGTTCTGGTAATAGCACCTCCACGATGGGTGTCAGTGGCATGGGTACTACATTTATACAGACTATTGATGTGTCAGACTTAAATGTTAGTAACGGTGGTAAGACAACGTACACTATTAAGGTAGAGAAGCAGGATGCGGCTGACAGCATATATCTACATATTACAGGCAAGGACGGATCTTCAGTTAAGTTTGCAGGTACGGATGTTTTATCTGCGGCAGGCGTAGACACGGGATATGCGTCTTACTCTGGAGAGTTTGATTTCGGTGGTAGCTTGACATCACTTATCGTGGAAATTGGGGGCCGAGATATCAATTTATCCATAGGGCCTGTATTTGATGACGTGAGCATCAATGTGATTTATAATGTCATTGCACAAGTTATTGCAAACAGCATAACGACTGTCGAGCAGTGGGTCAGCCTTAATATTGGAGGCGACACAGAACTAGATCTAATAGAAGACATATTTGATAATAATGATTTTGAAGAGACAGACGGTGGCTTTATAGAAATCACACCAAACGAAGACAATGAAGATTATTCAGATATGGATACTGTCGAGGCTGAGATAGATGCAATGGTTGGCTTTGATGAAATCCCAACATTTGAAATAGAAATCCCAACATTTGATATACCAGATATTCCCACTGTAGATGTGGGTTCGATCGAAACAAATATAGAGGCTGAGATAGAGTCACAGATGGAGATAGATACGTCACCTCCCCCAGCACCAGTAGCACCAGAACCAGAGGTGGTTCCTGTAATTGAAAAAACTGAAGAGGGCGAGATGGTAGAGGTTGAGCCAGAGAAAGAAGAAGTGGTCGTTGCGGAAAAAGAAGTTGAGCCAGAGCCAGAGAAAGAAGAAGTAGTTGTCGCAGAAAAAGAAGTTGAACCTGAGATAAAAAAAGAAGTTGAGCCAGAGCCAGAGAAAGAAGAAATAGTCGTGGCGAAGAAAGAGCCTGAGAAGAAAGTAAAGACTAAAGAGCAGAAGAAGGCTGATAAGCAGAAGGCGGCTAGTAAGATTGTCAAGAAGATGAAGTCTAAGTCTAGTTATTATAATGACACTTCGCAACAGAAGACACTTATTATCATGCAAGTTGTCAGTGGTAATGCTAAGGATTTCTTTTTAAATCAAAACCAGTTACAAGATATACAAGGTTTCTTTTCTAACTTGCCGTCAATCCCTGACGGTAACTTAGGGGCTAGTCCAAATGCGTTTGCATTCTTTGGCTCTGGAAGTCAGACTATGAATGAAATGATAGAGCTACAATATAAGTAGGAGTTCGACATGAGTGAAATAGAATACGGTGGCGTGAAAGTATCTGGCAAAGGAATGCTTGGTAAGCTCATTTGGATTTTACCTTTGATGGGTACACTGGGAGGAGGCTCTTGGGCAGTTTTTGAGTTTTACAAAGATTATGAAGACATGAAAGAATCCGTACAGCAATATGTCAGCCCGGATATGGGGTGGATAGAGTCTCACATCAGCGAAACAAATGCCGAGCTTAAAATGGTTGAGCAAGACTTCTCAATTGTAGAGAAAGAATTTAAGGTTTTGAAGGAAGTTGACGAGGCGACTTCGGCAGTTATTCGAGAACGGATCAACAGTGTAAAGGAAATATCCGCAAATCTCCAAACTGACCTCCACGACCTACGCATGGATTTGAACCAAGATGTTGCTGAATTAAACAATCATATTGAGGTGACCTCAGATAAGTTGAACGCCAATTTAAGCAAGCAAGAGGCTCGACTTGAGAAGCAAGACGCTAGGAATAGGCAGTCTGTTGAGGATGTAAATAAAGCCAGTTCAGATAATGTGACAATTATTCGAGGGCTGATATCAAGCTCAGAGGAACGCAGAGATCGGATTGTAGATCGCCTTGATACTAAACTGGCAGAGACACAGTCGTTAATCGATGATCTTGTTAAGGCAAATAGGAAGTTAAAGGATGAGATCACTGATGCTCAAGAACAATTAAGGAAAGACCTTATGGCTGACATGGAAGATCAAATCAAGAAAGCCTTGGGTGGATTTAAATAGAGAGGAAAGCAAATGAAAAACAAATGGATTTGGATAGGGTTAGCATTGGCAATATTCGTTGTCGTTATTTTTTATGGTGTGGACAAGATGATGTGTGAGCCACCCTGCATTTAAATGAGCAAGGAACTTACAGCCCAACAGAAGAGTACAATGACTTGGAGGTGGACTGCCCTTCTAATTTATTTGCTTATATGTTTCTATGATTTTATGTTCTGCCCGATTTGGTACGGATTAAATAGACCAGACATCTCACAATTTATGCTGATAATTAACTCCACTACAGAACCTATGGTTCAAATGGAATTGATGAAGAAGCTAACAGGTCAACATCAACCTTTCACATTAATGGGTGGTGGATTGTTTCATTTAGCGTTTGGGGCTATACTAACAGGATCAGCATTTGCAGAAAAAGGAAAATAGATGAGATATTTAATAGTATTATTAGCTTTGATGGTTTCACCTGCTTACGCAGATTTAACTATCTGCAAGGGAGAGTACGCACTCTGCGCGGCATCAACATGTCAGCCTACAGGTCGAAACATTAGGGCAAGCTCTGGTGAAATATATCCAGAAGTTACCTGTAAGTGTCCAGTATTATTTGGGGATGCTATTGCCGATACCACAATGGGCAACATGCAAGGTTCGTGTCAACCGACTGACAGTGAACATGTCTGGAGTTTATTTGCTCCACTAAGTATGTATCCACAGGAGGCGAGTAACTTCAGTAAACTTCCACGCAACATGAAAGTTGTTGTCCAGAAGTGTGACGCGAGTTTAAACCAAGGTGCTAGGGCTAGTAATTGTTTCTCATGGAACTGCGAGAAAGGGCCGAATGGAATTGCTAATTGTAAGTGTCCTATGGGTCAGGAACCTCCAGCTACTACGTTCTTAACTGAGGCAGGTCAGGGAAATCCAGAGGCATGTTTCCAACATCCTGTGAGCCTTCCCATATCTAAGTAAAACCCTACGCGTCAAGCATAGGGTTTATGAAGTCTTTTCTTAGGTAGCGGTAGATTGTCTTAAAGCAATCCCCGTGTGGTTTCCGATGGTTCTTAGCGAACCTTTTTATTCTAGGGCAGTGTGCGCGTTGAATGTGGTGAGCGACTTCATGGGCGACAGTCATCCAAAGAGATTCATCCATGTCATTAACCTGTCTACCGCCAATGACTTTATCCGCATCGTAGGCTTTGTACTCTCTCTCGTAGTGAGGTTTATCAGAATGTTGCCAGTAACTTAGGTTTATCTGAATTACATTTCTCCCACCGTAAGTAGCTCCATTGCACCACTCCTTGTCAACAAGCCTAGTTACCTTTACCGCTCGATCAACGTCAGACTTTTTAAGGTCAAGCTCGTACTCTTTCTTCTTGAGTACGTTCATGCATTTTCTAACCATGCGCTCTACTTTTATTTTATCGTTTCTAGTCATTTGTTTCTCCCAGTTAGTGGGGAGCGCGATGCTCCCCATTAGATTAAAGGTTATACGCTGTCGCCTGAAGCGCATTCCAGTGAGCCAACTTCATCCGCTTTTGGATGTTTGCATTTGGCACAAAGTAGGTCGCCCACTTTCTACCTGTGATTGCGAACACGAACCTCATGCCGCACACTTGATGCCCATCATCTAGATGTACACAGTAAAGGGTAGACCCTTTAAATTTACCCTTCTTAGGGCGGTTAAGTTTATAAGCCTTCTTGATTTGGCTTAATTTCAGTTTAATATTCATAACGTCTCTCCCTTTCTAATTCGTTATACGAATCAGTATACTACTTTTCACTAGCAATGTAAAGCAGACTATTTTTTGTACTTGCATTGCTATCAAACAAATGTCATGATAATCCCAACATTATTGGGAGATTATGTATGAGTACGTTACTAAAGATTACGGGATCGGACGGAGAGAAGAAGCGCAACGCAAACGACTTCTACCCGACACCGAGCTACGCAACCGAGGCTTTGATGAACCGAGAGTTCTTCAGTCAAAAGATTTGGGAGCCTGCCTGTGGTGATGGTGCTATCTCTAAAGTTCTAGAGGAGAGAGGCCATATCACAGTCAGCACAGATTTAATTGATTACGGATTTGGTCAGCCTAATGTAGACTTCCTAATGGAGCAGAAGCTACTTGCGCCAGACATAATCACAAACCCACCCTTCAGCTTGGCACATGAATTTGCTGAGAAGGCAATTGATTTGGGTGTAGATAAATTAGCGTTACTTGTCCGACTGCAATTCTTAGAGGGCGTGAGGCGTGGTAAGTTCTTCCAAAGACATCCACCGTCTACTGTGTGGGTATTCTCGAAGCGTCTGTCATTTAATCTGAACGGTACGTTTAAGTCTGGCGGTGTCATGGCATTCGCTTGGTTTGTCTTCAAGAAGGACAACAAGAAAACTGAAGTGAAGTGGATACTGTGAGATGAAGGCGCATCAAAAGATTGTTAGGGATAGGGTTGCATTGACAAAGTCTGGTGACCTGTTTGGTAATTGGTGGGATGATGTAGATACAGATATTTCTAAGGCTGTTGTTAGGGAGACAACTCAGGCAACCGCAAAAAATATTATAGAGGAGTACGAGTGGCTTGGATGTCTGGCGGCTGTAAATTGGTTTTACTATGGAATATTTTTTAATAATGTTTGTGGTGGTGTTGTTTGTTATGGCCCAGAGTATTCTGAAAACTTAGGTAAGATTGCAAGGGAGCAGGGAAGGGCTGGTGCTGATTGGTCTAAGTATGGTTTTGAGGGAAAGATGATTTTGCTTAATCGTGGTGCGTGTGTCCACTGGGCGCACCCACATTCTGCAAGCAAACTAATACGACAGTCCATGAAGCTGTTACCAAAAAAATATGAAGTTGTCACAGCGACTGTTGATGATCTAGCAGGAGAGGTCGGAACTATATATCAAGCCTGTGGGTTCCATTACATTGGGTCAATGAGAGATGCCAATAAAAATGTTAATAGTAAAAAAGGTGACAGAGATGCTTGGGTGATAAATGGCAAGCTGTATGGTTCCAGAAACATTCGGCAGAAGTTTGGTACAACTTCTTTAGATGAAATAAAAAAATATTATCCTGATGTTAAAAAGGTAAAGCAAAATTCTAAGGGGCGTTACTTTGCATTCAGGGGCGATAAGAAAACAAAGAAAGCTCATTTTGAAACTATCAAAGATTTAATTAAATCTTACCCTAAAAGATTAAACCAAGAATTACCCCAGTCTGTTCTGGAAGGGTGGCACAAATGAAATTTAAAACAAAACCATTCGCCCACCAGATGAAGGCATTTGATCTTAGCAAGAAGAGGAAGGGCTTTGCACTTCTCATGGAGCAAGGCACTGGCAAGACTAAAGTCATAATCGACACTGCCGCATATCTCTACGAGAACAAGGCAATCGACACGGTGATTGTTATTTGCCCAAATGGTGTCCACAGGAATTGGGTTAACAATGAGATTCCAATCCACATGTCCTGTGAATACAGGGCTACCTTCTACTCATCTCAAATGAAGAAGAAGCAAATCGATAAGTTCAACGAAGTTCTGGAGTATGACGGGTTGAAGATCTTCGCATTTAACGTCGAGGCATTCACATCTGTAACGGCTCAGAAGTACATGATGACAGCCCTGAAGAAGAATAAAGTTCTAATGGTTATCGATGAGAGCAGTCGCATTAAGACACCGAGTTCGAAGCGCACCAAGATGATTACCAAATTTGGCAAGCACCCGAATGTGATAGCCAAGAGAATCTTAACAGGTACGCCAGTGACCAAAGGGGCTGAGGATGTCTTCGCCCAATTTAAGTTTCTTAACCCTGACATTCTTGAGGTGACATCACTTTACAAGTTTAAAGATAAATACTGTGTGATGGGTGGATTTAAAAACAAGCAGATCGTCGGCTACCAAAATATGGATGAACTGACCGAGCGTCTTGGCAAGTACAGCTTCAGAGTTCTGAAGAGTGAGTGCTTAGATTTGCCTGAGAAGATATACCAACGTCACTACGTTGAGATGTCTGCGGCTCAGGGCAAGCTCTACAAAGACCTGAAGAAGTCTTTTATCGCAGAGCTTGAGGGAAACATGATAGAGGTTCCAGAGGCGATTACACGGCTTCTCAGACTACAACAGATACTATGTGGTTGGTTTCCAGTCGAGGGTTCATCTATTCCTATTGATAAGGTAAACCCACGCATTGAGGCATTGAGGGAAGTGCTAGGCAATATCAATGGTAAGACAATCATCTGGGCTAGGTTCAGGGCTGATTTAGAGGCCATAGAGGGGCTACTAGGCTCTGAGGCGGTTAGTTATCATGGTGGAGTGTCTAACGACGACAGGGAGATTGCTGTTAACAGGTTTCAGAATGACCCTGATGTAAAATATTTTCTATCAAATCCACAGGCAGGTGGAATTGGTATTACGCTCAACAAGGCTGAGTATGCGATTTACTACTCGAACAGCTTTAACTTGGAGGAGCGTATGCAGTCAGAAGACAGGGCGCACAGAATAGGCACAGAGAAAAATGTGACCTACATTGATATCGAGTGCCGCAAGTCAATCGACAGTAAAATAATCCAAGCACTGCGAACCAAGAAGTCTATCGCAGATATTGTAACCAAAGACCCAATGTCAATTTTTATGGAGGAAGAGTAATGACTTTATATGAGCAAAAATTAAAAGCAGAAAGTCACTTAAAAGATATAAAACGTGCAATCAAAGCCGAACGAAAAAAAGTGGTTATTAAAGATAAATCTATTTACAAAGCGGCTACGGCACTTTTAAATATTTCGCCCCTAGATCACAGTAATATATATAAAGCACATAGATTAGGGTCATGGCTACATCAAACCGCAACTATGAAAAAAATGTCTCCTGCGTTAGATCTTAAAATTTCTTCGCTCCTCAAGTATAAAGATAGTGAGGAAGACATCGGTGATCATTATAGTTTTCACGGCACGTTTACCTTATTGCAAGCAATGGATGTTTACAGACAGTATACTTCCACTGAACCTGCCTTCAGTCATTTCAGGACGTTTCTTCTTATTATGGCGTATAGCGGAGAGTTCAATTTTCCCGTTGAGGTATATGGAATGAATAATGTTCTGGGTATTCAGCAATCTACGTTAAGTCGTATTATTGGGATATTAGGAGAAGAGACAGATGGGGAAGATGCAGGTACTTCAGGACGACCTGTCATCCGACATGGTTTAATACAATGCACAAAACCCGATAAAAATACTGACGGTAGACGTAAATATGTTAACCTAACCCCAAAAGGGGGGGCATTAGCCCAACAGATTAACGAAGTATTATAATGCCTGACGATTTTCAGAAATGCGCTACGCATAAATTTACGGATCGGGATAATGCGGCATTTGAGGCTTTTAAGGTTGCAATAAAAAATAGATTAATAATTTCTAATGCTTTTCCTGACCCTATGGATGATTTTTTAGATTATGCAATTCAGAGAAAAAAAATAGGTTCTGAAACTTCAAAAGGTTTTTGTATTGCTAATATTAAACATAGGTGGGGTAACGAACAACAAGGATTGTGCGGAGTAGATGAAAATCTTTATGGGCCTTCAGAATCAATAGTAAATTTCTACGATGATGTTACAAAAGGTCTTATTAAATTAAATCCTCACAATATTAGATCGCAAGTCAGTAAAAATGATAACTGGGATTTAAATAAAAAATTTTTTAATTCTTCACATTTAGAATTAACAGATTTGATAGAAGAATTTAAAGTTACAGTCCGACGAATAGAAAAACTTTTTATACCTCCTACGCCTTTTAGTAAAGAGAAATACTGGAGCCGAATTTTATTCACGATGACTGATGATAAAAACATATATACCTCAGCAAGTGAAGGTCTTGAATATTCCAATTTAAAAGTTGGTGACAAAATACTTCTTACAGCCAAAATAAAAAAACATGAATTTGATAGAAAAGATGGAATTTCAAAAATAAATAGATTGCATTTACAAGGTGATCTAAGTGGCATTGTTCTTATAAAAAAAGAAAAAGAAAAGAAGACCCGACGAAGTTATGATGAGCCAGAGCGAAGTCAGGCAGGAAATAATGTTAAAAAGTATAATGGCTTTAAGTGTCAAGTATGTGAGGCATTGGGGCAAAATCCAATAAGTTTTTTAAAACGTGACGGACAACCCTATGCAGAGGCTCACCATATAAATCCACTTGGTGAAGGTGGCGATGATACAGAAGACAACATTGTAAGTATTTGTGCAAACCATCACCGACAGATACATCTAGGAGATGTTAGTATTCCAAAAATTCTAGAAGATAAATTTATAATAATTATGGACGGCAAAGAGTTGTCCCTTAAACGATGGAGAACATAATGAGTGAGAAAAACTTCTGGAACTTAGTCAGGGATAATTGTCCTGTGAACATGCACCGAGTTGAGAACTCTGTGATGCGAGGAATGCCTGACGTTCATTACATTCGAAATGGCCAGTCAGGTTGGATCGAATTAAAGTATTTAGCTAATTGGCCGAGCAAGAGATTTGCTTCAGGTTTAATGTTAAATCAAATGATGTGGAATAAAAAATACCGAGAGCAAGGTGGCAACTCGTGGGTTCTAATCCGAATAGGCAAGGAGTTCACTGCGTTACTTGCCGATGCCGAAGCACTGTACGGCAAACCTACAATACAGGAGTTTATGAACCTGTTGACTTGGTTTCACGCTGGTAACTTTAAGGAGGAGAACTGGGAGGAACTGGCCCAAAATCTTATGAAGAAAGAGACTATCAAAGTTAGTGGAAAGAATATCATAAACTTTCAAGAACGAGCTTGACTAATACAATTGCTATCATTAGTTATGTATTTACTATTAAAAGGAGAGATCAATGGATAATGAAATCAAAGAAGATACTAACGACCAGTACAAGCAACTGGGTGTTCGACTTAGGGCAGATGTCTGGGATAAAATGGACGCTCACTGGGTTAAGACCCGTATTTCCAAAACGGCTATTGTTGAGATGGCTGTCAAGGAATATCTTGAGAAACTTGGGTATTAACATGGATGAAATAAGATTTAATGATGTGGAGCTTAACTTTATAAGTGACGCATTAGAAAGCCTTTGGATGCCAGAGAACCCTCGTGATCCTGCTAATTCAAACAAAGCTGAAAGAATCAGAATACAGCGCAAAATATCAAAATTGCTAGATCACCCAAAAACGGAGTTTGTTTAAATGAGGTACACGCAGAAACTTGTAGATGACATCTGGGATGATTCGATTGACGGATTGTCTCGGTCTGAAATTGCCGACAAGAGAAAACTGAAGTGGTCACAAATTGATTATGTCTTAAAGCATAAGAGGCCAAGTCAGATCTTCGATTATCACCACGAGGACACTTCCCCAACTACCGTGGATAAATACACTGTGGATTCTCAGGATGTGTACACTGTGGATTCTAACGGTGATGCAAAAATAGAAACCCCAGAGGGCAATCTAGTAAAGTCGATTGTTAAATTTTTTAAGGATTTTTTTAAATGATAGATAAAGATCTAAGCAACAAGGAGTATCACGATCATCCTTCTTACTCATCTAGCGATGTTAAAGCTGTTGCATCATCTACAATCTACCACTGGAAGAATGCGGTACGCAAAGAGAGTTCCGCATTTGATCTGGGAAGTGCAGTCCACGCAATGTTACTAGAGCCTGAGAAGTCTTTAGTTACGCAAGGCCCAGAAACTCGTAGGGGTAAAGACTGGAAAGATCTTAAAGATGCCACTGACTTTGCTGGCAAGATCTTACTCCCCAAAAAGGAATATCACTTAGCGGAAAGCATGAGCCAGTCTGCAATGTTTACAGAGCATGTAAATAAACTGTTGACCGATAAGCTACTTATCGCTGAGGCTAATTTCTTTGTTCACGATAAGGATAGTAAGCTAGATTTAAAGTGTAGGCCAGATGGGTTGCTGACACATAAGCGCACTATGTTTGATATTAAGACATGTCAGGACGCATCGCCCACAGGCTTTGCAAAGGCAGTTCGTGATTACGGATATGATATTCAGGCAAGTTTCTATAAGCATGTAATGGCCTTGGAAGGCATTCCGATAAAAGATTTTTTATTCATTTGCATTGAGAAGACAAACCCGTTTATAGTACAAGTCCATAAATTGTCTGACGAGTATTTAAACCACGCCCATGTTCGAATGACAGAAACATTAAAAAGAATTAAACTGGCTGACTTGAACCAAGACTACTCTACTGGTTGGCCTGAAGTGAATACCATCCCCTTACCAAAGTGGATGTAAAACGGAAGTCACGGAGCTTCTGACCATATCCCAGTGTAGGGGTGCTACACATTAAAACCGAAGAAGGAGTTGCACATGCAACATATAATAAACAATGTCTCTATACTTTACCCAAGGCTAAATCAGCCTTACCGATTTGATTCGGCTGAGAATAAGTCAGTCGCATGTAAGTGGGATGAAGAGGGAGCCAGTTACGAAACTAGCTTTATCATGGAGAAAGATGAGGCTGTAACATTAGGCCGTATCTGTAAGGAGGCATACAAGAATGCGGTTTCCTTAGATAATAAACGAAAGTGGCCAAGTGAGCCTCAGCGTTTACCTGCAAAGACACTCAAGAATGATGATGGCTCAACTGAGTATCACGGCAAGTGTCGCATTAAAGCGAAGTACGGCTCTGATCAAACTCAGCAACCCAAACAGGTTGACGCTAAGAGAAATCCATTTCCAAGTGATTTCAGGCTGACCACAGGTTCGAAGGCAAACATTGCCGTCACGATTGTTCCTTACAACACTGGAACGGAGAGCGGTGTATCACTTAGAATACGAGCTGTTCAGGTTACGGAACTTGCACAAGAACAGGTTTCAAACAACGATCCCTTTAGCGTTGTAGATGGGTATACGACTGACAGTACATTTGTGTCAGCACCTGCACCAGTGGAAGACTTACTGGAGGATGACGAAATTCCATTTTAAGAAAGTACAGCTTGACCCCACATGTTGGAGAGATGTGTGGGGTTGATTCCCATGAAACAATTTTGTAAGGCGGCAAAATGACAAATTTTAAGAGGGCAATCTGGTCTGAATATAGTCCACAAATAATTAGCGCATTAAATCTAAAGAAGGTTACCCAAGGAGAATACCACGGCTCATGCCCAAATTGCGGTGGCAAGGATCGGTTTTGGATTAATGAATATAACGGTGAGGTAAAGGTACAGTGTAGGCAGTGCGACGACTTTAAGGAAATAACATTGATCTTACAGGCTCAGGGCTTATGGCCAGAGAGGGAAAACGGTTTTACCGTAAAGGAGATAGAGTGGCCTAGTGTCTCAACTCAACATCCCTACCTCGCCAAGAAGAAGATCGCACAGCATAACGCACTGATCGACGGGAGTAACCTCATTATTCCAATCAACAATTACATGGCTAGGAAAGTCGGAACCCAGACAATTACACCTGACGGAACCAAGAAGTTCTCTAAGGGAATGCCTGTCATTGGTAACTTCAGCGTCCTTGGCGGTACGATTACAGACATAGCTTATATTGCTGAAGGGTGGGCGACTGCCGCATCTATCAGTGAGGCCACAGGTAAGCCAGCCGTGTTTGCCTTAAATGCCAATAACATTACCGAAGTCATTACGAACTTAAAGATAGCCAAGCCACACGCAGAGTTCATTGTGTGTGCAGATAATGATGAGGCAGGGATTAAAGGAGCGGAAAAGGCGAAGGAAGATCACGGCACGAAATATCTACTACCACCAAAGGGCATGGATTATAATGACCTCTGGGTAGCTCAAGGTGCAGATGCTGTAGTAAACTTCCTAACCCCGAAGAGGTTTCAGGACACAGTATTCTGGGCAGATGACGCTCGGCCAATCCTCACAAACAATTACCTGATCAAGAACTGGCTCGGTGCAAATCAACTGAGCTGTCTTTACGGTGCGTCCAACACAGGTAAGTCATTCCTAGCCCTAGATATGTCTTGGCACATTGCCACTGGCAGAGAGTGGAATGGAAATAAAGTTATTAAAGGCGTTGTGCTGTACATGGCCACGGAGGGTGGCAACAGCTTTAGGAATAGAGTTTACGCACTCAAAGATCATTACGGAGATGAGAATGCACTCTTAGCAGTAAGGCCAAGTCCAGTCGATATGTTTAACAGTGACGTTGATCTGCCCACGTTGGAGAACTTATGCAGTGAGATTCGAGATGAGAAGGGCGAGATCGCACTGATTGTTGTGGATACATTGTCCAGAGCAATGGCAGGTGCTAATGAAAATACATCGGAAGACATGTCGCAATTCATAAAGAACTGTGACATACTTAGGAATATCTCGAACGCTCACCTGATGATAGTTCACCACACTGGCAAGGATACTGCCAAAGGTGCTAGAGGTTCTTCTGCTTTGAAGGCCGCATTAGACACTGAGATAGAGTTAGACGTTCAGCAAGATAGTGGTATCAGAACAGCACTCTGCACGAAACAAAGAGATCTAGAGAGTGGCGCGGCATACTCATTCAGGCTGAACGTCTCAGTCCTTGGCGTTGATCCAGACGGAGATGATATCACCACAGTAGTTATTGCGAAATGTGACGCTGAGGAACTGGAAGAGGCCAAGAAGAAAATACCAAAAGGTAAGAACCAGAAGCTGTTCTTGGAGTGCTTCAGGCAACTCAAGGCAGATAAAGTTGGGCAACCTAATCCTGGCGGAACTGGGTGGCCAGAGCCACATACTTACTGGGTCATTCAGGAGGAAGATGTGCGTGAACACTTCACTGGAAAGTTCAGTGGATCGAACCACAGAAGTGCTTGGAAACAGACTCTGGAGGCCATGATTTCAGGTGACTTTATGTGTATGAATCAGGGTCAAATCTGGCTGTTGGCGAAAGAGGGCAAAGTATGAAAAGCGTATGAAAAGTAGAGTGTAATGAAATCAATGACTTACAAGTGTGTTTCATACGTTTCATACGCTTTTCCTACGCTTGTTCATACGCGTATGAATTGTAGGAATTACCTATAGGGTATTCCTACTTCATACGGAACCGCAAAAAGAGGATCATATGGGTAGTAAGACAGAAGACAGAAGGCCAAGGTTTAGGAGAGTTAAGGGTACAGAGAATTCAAGGGTATTCTGGCATCCCTGTTCTGTGTGTGGCGACACTGATGCAGGGTTTGGTTTGGACGTTGAGATATTAAGGAATAACTTTGGAACTTGGTTCTGCGGAGAATGTAAGCCTGATGATTATTATAGAGGGAAAAGAAAATGATGAAGGCAAGTAAACTTTTAAGTGATGCATCTAAGTTGGTGAGTGGAGATCGACAGAGTTCATACGGAACACCAGAGGATAGCTTCAAGAAGTTATCCGCATTGTGGAGTGCATACCTTGATGTAGAAATAACACCACACGATGCCTGTGTTATGATGTCACTTTTAAAAGTTAGCAGATTAGCATATAAACCTAGTGAAGATTCAAGTACAGATGGTGCGGCATATTTATGCCTCGCTAATCAAGTGAGCTAACCCCTCTGCGTCTGGTCGCCTCTATGACGCTGTTTCTCCCAAAACTTTAGGGGGGTAGACTGACCCCTGACTCAAATTGAGTTGGGGGTCTTTTTTTTATTTATTTTACATTTGGCACTTGACAGTGCTAGTGATTGCTAGTACTTATTGTTTATAGAAACAAACAAGGGAGAAATAAAATGGCACAACGAGAAATAGCACACGAAAATTTAGCTCACAAAATCTTTGTAGGTAAAGAAAATTACGAAGGATACAAAGATGGTGATGTCTTAGCTATTGCATATAAATCAATAAACCACGGCACTCTGCACAACTTCTATACTTTAGGTAGTGTTGTATCTTGCGCCATCGACTGGTGTAGTTGCCCATTCGAGGCAGTAGAAAGAGCAAAAGAAAATGGTGAGGATCTTCATTTCGCATTTGGAAACGGTGTTTCAATTACTTCCCATACACGAGATCAAGAGATTTCTTTCATGGTGAACCATGGAGATGAAATAAAGTTTCACGGTAAAATGTTTGAGATTGTTGCTACAGCAAATAACAACATTGGTCTTAAACCAGTTTAATTAATCAAGGGGAGCCTCGCGCTCCCCACAATCAAGGGAGAGACATATGTATAATTTTGATGAAGAAGTTGCAAAAATATTTGGAATGGATCTTGATGAGCCTAAGCCAGTTAAAGTTCGCCTTAAAGATTCATTAAAAATAGATAAAAACATACTTGGCACTGTGTTAACTAAAAATATTGGTGGGTTGGTTATGGTTGGTATATGGGTTAAAGAAGATAGCTTCGAAGTTCTTGATGATGAAGAGTTAGAAGATTATGAAGTTCTTAGTGATGAAGAAATAGAAAAATTTCTCTGAGAAAATCAGCCTCACTTCGGTGGGGCTTTTTTTTTGCAAAATAGTGTGTATATTGAAAGCACGGTTAACCACTGAGAAAAGGTTTAAAGGATGAGCGACGAAAAAAGAAAAGTAGGAAGACCAAGATTTGAGATAACTCCAGAAGTCTGTGAGAAGGTCGAGAACCTCTCAGCCCAAGGTTTAACAGTCGAGCAAATCTCTCTGGTCTTGGGAATTAATAAGTCAACTATGTTTGATAAACAGAACGAATATCCAGATTTTTCCGATGCGCTAAAAAGGGGGCGTGGCAAGGGCGTTGCCAATGTGACCAACGCATTGTACACAAAGGCAGTGGATGGAGATAACACTGCCATGATCTTCTACCTGAAGAACCGAGCAGGTTGGGTGGATAAACAAGAAATTCAGTCAACTGTCGAGCAGAGACATATCATAGATTTAACTAGGATTCCAAATGACCAACTTGAACAGCTTGAAAATGCATTTAAGCAACCTGACACTGGAGCAAGTGAGGGCGGAGAAGTATCGGAGATCATTGAGGGAGTTTACGAAGGCTAGTTGGCCGTCTATTGAGCCTGCTCAACCTTTCATAAACAACTGGCACATCGATGCAATCTCTGATCACCTACAGGCTGTTGTGGAAGGCGATATTAAACGCCTGATCATAAATGTTCCCCCAAGACACATGAAATCTATTTCTGTGGCCGTGGCACTGCCTGCTTGGACTTGGACGAAGCAACCTGACAAAAAGTTTCTCTACGCCTCTTACGCAAGCTCTCTGTCGGTCAGGGATAGCGTTAAGTGTCGTAGGTTGATCGACAGTAACTGGTATCAAGATCATTTTGGCGATGCATTTGATTTAACCTCTGACCAAAACCAAAAGCAACGATTTGAGAACAATAAGACTGGAGCGAGGATAGCAACATCGGTTGACGGGGCGTTAACTGGTGAGGGTGGCGATATAATCATCATTGATGATCCACATAATGTGAGAGAGAGTGATTCTTCGCTTGTCAGGCAAGGTGTTCTTGATTGGTGGGATCAGGCAATGCAAACCAGACTGAATGACCCCAGAACTGGCGCATTTATTATAATTATGCAGAGAGTACATGAGAATGACTTGGCAGGTCACATTTTAGCTAACGACCTTGGCCACGAGTGGGATCACTTATGTTTACCTGCTCGATATGAGATAGGTCACCCAACGCCAACGATATCAACGCTAGGCTTTGCTGATCCCAGAACTAAAGAGGGAGAATTACTCTGGCCAGAGAGAGTTGACACTAAAACCTTAGACAGCCTAGAGCGAAGTCTTGGAAGTTACGCAAGTGCAGGTCAGCTACAGCAACGCCCTGCACCGAAGGGCGGTGGAATCTTAAAAGCCAAGTGGTGGGTTCCTTGGGAGAGCCAAGACTTGCCGTCGAACATCGAGTACGTCATTCAGAGTTACGATACTGCATTCAGCACAAAAGAAACCGCAGACTACTCAGCTAGGACAACGTGGGGCGTATTTAGACATGAGGGCATGATGAACATCATGGTTCTTGATATGTGGTACGACAGGGTCAGCTATCCTGACCTAAGACGCATTGCCCAAGATTCATATTACGAGTGGGAGCCTGACGCAGTGTTGATCGAGAAGAAGGCTTCAGGTCAATCTCTATTGCAAGATTTACGCATGGCAGGAATACCTGTATTGGAATATTTACCTGACCGTGATAAGCAAGCCAGAGCGCACGCAAGTTCCGCATTGTTAGAAGATGGAAGAATCTACTATCCTTTTGACAAGAAGTGGGCTAAAGATTTAATAGACATATGTTCAGCATTTCCTGCTGGAGATAATGACGACATAGTTGACACATGTACGCAAGCATGGCTAAGATTGCGAAAAGGTTGGTTTGTCGGCCACACTGACGATTACGAAGAAGATGAATTTGTTGAAACAAGGAGGATGACTCTGTATGGCTAGGTCACCAATTTCACTCACTAAAGAATTAGCACCCTTCGCAGAGGCCGCCCCATCGGACGACCTTCAGGTCGAAGAGATATCAGAAGACGAAGTTTTAATTGGAGATCCTGACTTAGACGTTGGTATGATGGATGAGCCTGATAATGAATTTGATTCTAATCTAGCAGAATCAATTGATGCTCAAGACTTATCCAGAAAAGGTCAGACGCTTATTGCTTATTATGAATCTGACAGGGAATCTAGATCTGAGTGGGAAGAGCGATACAAGGAAGGATTGAAGACAGTAGATCCTGATGGTGGAGTTAACGAATCAGAAGATGAGAGAGCCGCCCGTGGATTATCCACAGTAGTACACCCAATGATAGCTGAGGCGGCAACACAGTTTAACGCCAGAGCGATTGCAGAGCTATACCCATCTGGAGGCCCAGTGAAAACTGTTATTGTTGGCGATCCGAATGAGGAGCTAGAAGATCAGTCAAGGCGCGTCAGAGAATTTATGAATTACCAGATTACTCAGGAGATGCCTGAGTATTTCCCAGACTTAGATCAAATGCTATTCCACCTGCCTTTGGTCGGTCAGACTTTCAAGAAGGTCTGGTGGGATGCGAACATGGGGAGGCAGTGCGCTCAGTTTGTAAAGGCAGAAGACTTTGTTGTGGCTCCAGAGAGCAGAGATTTATATACATCACCAAGATATACTCAGGTTATTAGAATACCGAAGAACGATTACAATCGATACGTCCAGTCTGGGCATTATCTTCCTGTTGATGATCAAGGTGGAGAGTTAGATCCATCTGGAGATGTTATTGGCGAGATTGTGGGCGTTGATCAGTATGGTGACGGATCTCAAGATCACGTTGTTACATTGTTGGAAATGCATGTGTACGAGAAGTTCGACGGTGTTTCTGATTACGACGATGAAGATTATGATGATGATAATTCAGTTCACTTCCCATATGTCGTCACGATTGATTACGATACAGAGCAAGTAGTCAGTGTCAGGAGAAACTGGAGAGAAGACGACGAGCGCAAACTCAGGAGAGATTGGTTTGTGTCTTACAAGTTCCTACCAGGTTTAGGATTTTATGGTTTTGGCCTGTATCACTTGATCGGTGGATTAGGAAGAGCGGCAACTGGCTCATTGAGGGCGTTACTAGATTCAGCGGCATTTGCGAATATGCAAGGTGGATTTAAGTTAAGGGGTCGAGTTTCAGGTGGCGAAGTTCAGGTTAATCCTGGTGAGTTCGTAGATTTAGACGCAACGGTTGACGATGTTAACAAGGCGATAATGCCATTGCCATTTAAGGAGCCAAGTCAGTCGCTCTTTAATTTGCTTGGATTTATTGTTCAGGCAGGTCAGAGATTTGCGAGTACGGCTGATTTAAATGTTGGGGATGTAAACCCGAATGCTCCTGTTGGTTCCACTGTGGCTTTGATAGAACAGGGCAGTAAAGCGTTCTCGGCCATTCACAAGAGGTTGCATTACGCTCAGGGTCAAGAGTTCAAATTACTTGCGGCACTTAACGCAGAGAACTTGCCTGAGTCGTTTACATTTTCGTTATCAGGCAGAAGCGAACAGATTTTCGCGGCTGACTTTAATGATCGCATTGACATCCTCCCTGTCAGTGACCCCAACATATTCTCAACGGCACAGAGAATTGCTCAGGCCCAAGCTATTTTACAGATGGCTCAGTCAGCACCTCAGTTCCATAATTTATATAATGCGTATAAGCGGATGTATGAGGCGATACGCATACCGAACATTGAGGAAATCCTGAAGAAGCCTGAAGAGGCTGTGCAGATGGATCCAATTGATGAGAATATGTCTGTTATGTATGGCAAGCCAATTCGTGCATTTCCTGAGCAAGACCATGATTCTCACATTGCGGTTCACTTACAGTTTATGCAAGATCCATCTCTAGGTGGCAATCCAGGCGCGGCACAAATGCAACCTGTGTTAGTTGCTCACATTGCAGAGCATATTGCGTTGCTTTACAGAGTTCGAATGGAGGCTGGTATTGGCATGGAAATGCCACCAATGCCTGACTTTAAAGATCCAGACTTTAGGTTTGAGGATGTAAACCCTGAATTAGACAGGTTGATTAGCCAGAGGGCGGCTCAAGTTGTACAGGCATCGCCTCAAATGCAACCAATTCCTGCTTTACAGGCGGCTATGCAACAAGGTCAGCAACAGGGTGATCCACTACAATACGCACAACAGCTTGCACAATTAGAGACTGAGGCATTAAAAGCTAGAACTCAATCGCAGATACAAGCAGATCAGGCTAAAGCGCAATCAAATATCCAGATTAAACAGGCAGAAGCACAGCAAAAAATGCAAATCGAGCAGGTTAAGGCTCAGGCTGACCTACAGGCCAAGGTGGCGAAGCTAGAGACTGAATTACAGTTAGAACGTGAGAAGAACGCGGCTGACATTCAGTTAGAGCGAGAGAAGAATGCGGCAGAGTTACAGATGGAGGCAATGAAGAACGATGGCATATGATATGTTAGCCTCTATAGCACCGATTAATCCGCAGGCATTTGGCCCAGTTGTACAGCAAGGTCAGCCACAGCAAGGTGGAATGCCACAACAGGGTCAACCTCCACAGCAAGGTGGAGATGTAATGACGCAATATTTAATGAATAAAGTCGCTGAGATTAGAGGCGACAGAGGTCAGGGCGCATTAGGAGGCGTTATGGCATCTATGGCTCAACCGCAAATAAGAAGAGGATAGTTTTATGTGTTTTGGTGGTAAAGGTGGTGGCGGAAATCAAGGTGGCGGATCAAGTCAGGAAGATGGTGAGGTAAGAAAAGCCCACAGAGAAGCAGGAATTTCAGCGGCTGATACAAGACGTTACTTTAGAGAGAAAGAAAACCCAGCGCATATGAGAAACAAAAATGCGCCTGGCGGCACTACATCTGTTTCTCATTCTAGGGATGAAGGTGGAAACTTAGTGGCGAAACAAGTTGAGTATGGTCAGGGAAGTTTTGCTCCACCTCAAGGCTTTAGAGAGGGCGACCAAAGTTTAGCTGTGAACCAACAAAAAGCAATTCGTAGAGATTTTATAAGAGATAATAAATATTTACCTGACCGTGACTCGTTAAGTAAAATGTTAGTTAATCAGGATCTAAGCAGAACTGGAAAATACCAAGCTAGGTCTAATCAATTTAGAGGTAAAACACCTGGAGAAATAGAGGCTATCAGGACGGTAAATAGAAAGAAAAACCCTGCTGATAAAGATGGCGATGGCAGTTGGCTTACGTCTACTGATAATTCTGGAATTGTTTACGGCATTGGTACGACGACAAACCCTGATGGGAGTATGAGTGGTTCTGGTGGACAGCCTGCTATTTATGATCCAAATTTACCAGAAGGTTACCGAGGTATTCCACAGGTAGACCCTAACAGGGCTGTAGACCCTAATTTAACTACGTTTGGTAAGTTTATGAGGAAAGCAGGAGGGCCAATAGTTGCAAATATGATGGGACCATTAGCTCCAGTAGCTGGTGCTATGCTTCTTGCAAATAAATATCCCGATAAGATTCCAAGTTTTTTAACGGGAAGAGGAACGTATTCCCCTGCCTATGATGAACCCATTGGGCCAAATAGGCCATCAATAGTTGCACCACCAAATCAAAGTGAAACGAGTTCGACTAGTACATCAAATAGTGCATTGAGCCGTATTCAATCACCATACCCACAAAAACGTCCTACAGTAAATGCTGGCTCGCCTGTGTTTGATCGCTCGGTAGAACGTCTAAAAAATATAGGTATAGTAAATGCAGGTTCACCTGTGTTTGATCGCTCGGTAGAGGGTTTAAAAAATATGGGTACATCAGATATTGGCGCATTGAGTTCGCCTGTGTTTCGCCCACAATTACGTCCAGCAAGTATGAATGTAAGCACTCTTGCTGACGCTAATAAAGGGGAGACTATTATGGTAGATGGTATCCCAAAACAATATGCGAAAAAAGTGCCAGTTTCAACGTATTTTAGAATGGATGACCCACTTGGAAATGATAATAATGATAATTTTGATCAAGTAATGCCTCCACCAGACGAGCCAGAGACAGGTTCACCATCGCCAGATTTAAATTATGCACAATGGATGCCAAACAGTGAATATATAGGAGCAAGCTCTTACGGAGGCCCATTTTCATCTGCTTCTCAAAACTTTGCAAGCGTTCTCCCTCCGAGCATATACAGTACAGGTGGGTCGTCTAATTCTGTTCCAACAAGATTTGTTAATGACAGGACAAAGCAATACTTTACAGCACCTAACGACAGCTATTACGCTGAAGAAAA
>Ga0307488_10000765_pt1 | contig 26730 bp, 21 predicted proteins | sample SB02metaG_FD_202248 | JGI IMG/M metagenome (GOLD analysis project Ga0307488, IMG submission 202248) | Sea-ice brine microbial communities from Beaufort Sea near Barrow, Alaska, United States - SB 0.2 | ecosystem: Environmental > Aquatic > Marine > Coastal | place: USA: Alaska | collected...
TTAGCCTTAGCCATTTCGGCCAGTGCGGGCGCGCTCAACGCCGCAGTATTGGAAGAAATCGTAGTCACTGCACAGCAGCGTGCGGAGTCTCTGCAGGACGTTCCAGTTTCGGTTGCAGCCGTCACCGCTGAGAAAATGTCCAACGCAGGTATTGTCGACCTTCAGGGTCTGTCTGAGTTAGTGCCTAACTTCAGCATCAATGAAACCGGTATTTCTACCACTGTTACTATCCGTGGCATCAGCTCCGGTATTAACCCCGGCTTTGAACAGTCCGTGGGTATCTACAACGACGGTATTTTCTACGGTCGCGATCAGTTGGCTCGAATCCCGATGATTGATATGGAACGCGTAGAAATACTGCGTGGTCCACAGGGTATTTTGTTCGGTAAAAACAGCATCGCTGGCGCCGTTAGCCAGATCAGTGCCAAGCCTACCGATGAATTCGAAGGTTCGGTTACCGCATTGTATGAGCCGGATCACGGCGAGCAAGACTTGCGTGTAACGTTGTCTGGCCCAATCAGCGACAGTGTTAGTGGCCGTATCGCCATTCTCGATCGCACTCTGGACGGCTATGTGTTTAACACTGTCTCTGGTCAAGATGAGCAGCGTGAAGAAGAGCAGGTTATCCGCGCCTCTCTGCGTTGGGATGTCAGCGAAGATATGACTGCAAACTTGAAAGTATCGCGCTCCACCTTCGATACTGTCGGTCGTAATATGGAAGTCTATAACAGCATTGGTGCGCCAGATCATATCTCCGTGTTGAATGGCATTCCATCAGCCGCTGTTGCCTCTCCAGTTGAATCTGGCCTCAACTACAGTGCCGACAACAATGGCCATTTCAGTGACAACGAAGTCAGTGATGTGACTTTAACTGTCGACTGGGATTTGGATGGCTTCTCGCTGACGTCGGTAACCGGCTTCGTTGAATATGAATTTGACGAAAACTGTGACTGTGACTTCTCTGGTGCGGCTATTTTTGACGCAGCGCGTCAGGAAGAGTACGAGCAGTTTAGCCAAGAATTCCGCTTCACCTCAGATCTTGGCGGCGACTTTGATTACATCGGTGGACTGTTCTTTCAGTCAACTGAATTAAAGTACAACGACCAAATTAGTCTGCCTTCTCCAACGTTGATTGGCGATGTCCTTGCCGGCATTCCTTCGGCTGCGGGCCTTGTGCCTTTCGCTCCCGGCGCGTCTACCGATCGTACCTTTAATCAGGAAGGTGATCTTTGGGCTGCTTTTGCTCAGGGTACCTGGACATTGACCGACGAAGTACGAGTCACTGTTGGCGGCCGTTACACTCAAGAAACTAAAGATGCAGATCGCACTCAGCTACATAAAGCAGTTGCAGCCTTTGGCGGCCAGTACCAGTCACCGGTTGTTGTTGATGCGGTTTCTGGCGCCTACAACGCGCTTTGGGGTATTTTTGCCATTGAACCTTACGAGACCATTGTTGGCGAGCTTGATGACAGCTCATTTACGCCAGTAGTTACTCTCGAGTGGGATGCTAATGCAGACACTATGGCTTACCTGACTTGGACTAAGGGCTTTAAGTCCGGTGGATTTGATGCGCGTTCTAACGGTCACCCAGATGCCGCGGTTAACAATGCGGGCAACCCGCTCAGCGGAAATCCTATCACCGGTAGCTGGGAATTCGATCGTGAAGAGGCAACCAGTATTGAGCTGGGTTCAAAGATGACTCTTGCCGATGGCGCTGCAGAGCTTAACATTGCTCTGTATTTTACAGAGTACAGCGATCTGCAGGTTTCTCAGTTTGATGGAACACTTGGCTTTAACGTCACCAACGCTGGTGAAGCGACGGTACAGGGTCTTGAAGCTGATGGCCGTTGGGCTGTGTCTGACAATGTTACGTTGACGGGTTCTGCAGCTTACCTGGACTTTAACTATGACAAGTTCCCTAACTCACAGTGCTACTTTGGTCAGACCTCTGACTCAGCTGATTTCGCTGGACTCTGCGACGTGGGCGGACAGCGTAAAGAGTACACACCAGAACTGCAGGCCAATATTGGTGCAGCTTGGATGGGTGATGTAGGTGAAGGCTTGGTGCTTAATGCCTCTATAGACTTGGTCTATATGGATGACTACCTCTATGCTTCAAACTTGGATCCACGCACTAAGCAGGATGCCACCACTCAGGTGAGTGCGCGTGTTGCTATCAGTGATTCTGAAGGTGCTTGGGAAGTGGCTCTGTTAGGTCGTAACCTCACCGATGAGACAGTGATTAACTTTGGTGGCAACACGCCACTGGGTGGAACTTTGACGGGTGGTGCGGGTAACTCGTACTACGCTTTCGTCAACCGTCCGTTGAACATTGCACTGCAGGCTAAGTACAGCTTCTAAAGGGTGCTAGCTTAGTTAAAAAGAAGTACAAAAAAGGGGCTGCAGTGATGCAGCCCCTTTTTTTATGTGTCTTTTCTTAGTTTGTCACTGGTTGAATTCGGGTTAGCCGTTAGTGCTCAATACGAAACCAACGATGGTGGCAATGGTGGCGATAAACAGCAGGGTAAAGACAAAACCACCAATAATAAACGCCAAGGGATTGCCCTCCTCAAAGTCACGCTCACGGTTTTTATTGCTTTGCACACCCACCGCGGCGGCTAAAATACTTTTAACCAGGGCGCCAATATTGGTTTTTTTCTTTGCTTTAGCTTCGGTCTTTGGATTGTCTTCACTCACAGCAGTTTCCTTTAAAAAAATAACGGTTAATCATTCAGGATGGGGCTTAACCAGCGCTCAAGCTCAGTTACCGGCATCCCTTTGCGCTGAGCCAGTGACTCGACCTGATCCGGAGCAATTTTTCCGGTATTAATATACTTCGCATCCGGGTGCCCAAAGTACCAGCCACTCACCGCAGCAGCCGGGGTCATGGCGTAGCTTTCGGTCAGTTGCAGACCAATAGTGTTCTCCACATCCAGCAGCTCAAACAAAGTGCCTTTCTCCGTGTGATCCGGGCAGGCAGGATAGCCCGGTGCGGGACGAATGCCGCGGTACTTCTCTTTGATCAGGGCTTCATTGTCGAGGGTTTCTTCTGCTGCATAACCCCAGTGTTCACGGCGGACACGCTCATGGAGGTGTTCAGCAAAGGCTTCTGCCAGTCGGTCCGCCAAGGCTTTAACCATAATCGCATTGTAGTCATCGTGCTGGGCTTCATATTCAGCGGCCAGCTCATCTGCGCCTATACCGGTAGTGACTGCAAAGGCACCTATATGATCTTTAATACCCGTCTCTTTTGGCGCGATAAAATCTGCCAGAGAGGCGAGTTCTTCACTGGCGCCAGGCTTCTGAATCTGCTGGCGGATATGGTGCAAGGTGGCCTTGGTGGAGCCATCTTCAGCATAAACCTCTATATCATCATGGTTGACCGTATTGGCTTCCCAGAGACCAAACACGGCGCGCGCGGTTAAGCGCTTATTATCGATAATATCTTTTAACAGCGCCTGAGCATCGGCAAACAGGGTCGTCGCCGCTTCGCCGACCACCTCGTCTCCAAAGATCTTCGGGTACTTGCCGATAAGATCCCAAGTGATAAAAAATGGCGTCCAGTCGATATACGGCACCAGTTTTTCCAATGGATAGTCATCCATCACCGTCACCCCAGGGTTGACTGGCAGAGTTGGCTGATAGTCGCGCCAGTTAATCTGCGGCTTCTGCTTGATCGCATCCGGGTAGGTGTAGAGGGTTCCGCGGGGCGTTCTATTGGCGGTACGCAGTCGCACCGCGTCATAGTCACGGCGGATATCGGCGATAAAACCATCGCGATGTTCTTTGCTGATCAGCTTGCTGGCAACGCCCACGGCACGTGACGCATCAGAGACATAAATGGCCTGATTGTTCTCGTATTTAGGGGCGATTTTTACCGCCGTATGGGCCTTGGAGGTCGTCGCACCGCCAATCATTAGCGGCACAGTGAAACCTTGGCGCTGCATCTCTTTGGCCAATGTCACCATCTCATCGAGAGAGGGCGTAATCAGACCAGAGAGGCCAATAATATCGACATTCTGTTCCCGTGCCGTGGTGAGAATCTTTTCTGCCGACACCATCACGCCGAGATCGATAACCTCATAGTTATTACACTGCAGTACCACGCCGACAATATTCTTGCCGATATCGTGGACATCGCCCTTAACCGTGGCCATAAGGATCTTGCCATTGGTACTGGCGGCGGCATCTTTTTCTTCTTCGATATAGGGCTGCAGATAGGCCACCGCCTGTTTCATCACGCGGGCGGATTTCACCACCTGGGGCAAGAACATCTTGCCCGAGCCAAACAGGTCGCCGACTATATTCATGCCGTCCATCAACGCGCCTTCAATGACGTGTAGCGGACGATCAGCCTGTTGCCGAGCCTCTTCAGTGTCTTCGATGATATAGGCGGTAATGCCCTTAACCAAGCTGTGTTCGAGGCGGCGATTAACATCGCGATCGCGCCAGCTGAGATCTTCCACTGAGGCTTGCTTGGAGCCATCACCGCGATACTTGTCGGCAATTGCCAACAGCGCTTCAGTGCCTTCAGCGTTGCGGAACAGCACCACGTCCTCAACCACCTTGCACAGCTCTTCAGGCAGATCGTCATAGACCGCCAGCTGCCCAGCGTTAACTATGCCCATGGTTAGGCCTTCGCGAATCGCATGGTAGAGAAATACCGAGTGAATCGCCTCGCGCACCGGGTTATTGCCGCGGAATGAGAACGACACATTGGAGATACCGCCACTAATCATCGCATGGGGCAGGTTCTGTTTAATCCAGCCGCAGGCTTCAATAAAGTCGAGACCATAGCGATTGTGCTCTTCAATACCTGTGGCCACGGCAAAGCAATTGGGGTCAAAGATAATATCTTCAGCCGGGAAGCCAATATCGTTTACCAGCATGTCATAACTGCGCTGACAGATCTGTTTGCGGCGCTCAAGGTTGTCCGCCTGACCCTCTTCATCAAAGGCCATCACCACAATCGCGGCACCGTGCTTTTTGCACAGCTTGGCCCGTTCGATAAACTCGGCTTCGCCTTCTTTGAGGCTGATGCTGTTGACCACCGACTTGCCCTGAATACATTTCAGTCCAGCTTCAATCACCTCCCATTTCGACGAGTCGACCATAATCGGCACGCGGGAAATATCCGGCTCGCCGGCAATCAGATTTAAAAACTTGACCATGGCCGGCAGCGACTCGAGCATGCCTTCGTCCATATTGATATCGATAATCTGCGCGCCATTAATTACCTGTTGGCGGGCCACTTCCAGTGCGGCATCGTAATTCTCTTCGAGAATCAGGCGCTTAAACACTGCAGAACCTGTGACATTGCAGCGCTCGCCGACATTCACAAACAGTGATTCGGCATTAATGGTGAACGGCTCAAGTCCTGAGAGACGACAGGCGGGCTCAATCTCCGGTACTAGGCGCGGTGTGATATTGGCCACGGCCTTGGCAATCACACGGATATGATCTGGCGTGGTGCCACAGCAACCGCCGACAATATTTAACAGGCCGGCACTGGCGAATTCCGCCACGGTTTCGGCCATGGCATCGGCATCCAGATCATAGCCGCCAAATTCATTCGGCAGGCCCGCATTGGGGTGCGAACTGACCAGAGTGTCGGCAACCGTAGAAATATCCAGTAGGTGAGGGCGCAGCTCTTTGGGTCCCAGTGCGCAGTTCAGGCCAACGCTGATTGGCTTGCTGTGACGTACCGAGTTCCAAAAGGCTTCAGGGGTTTGACCCGAAAGAGTGCGGCCACTGGCATCGGTAATGGTGCCGGAAATCATGATCGGCAGCTCGAAACCCTGCTTCTCGAAAACCACCTGTACGGCAAAAAGCGCGGCCTTGGCATTTAACGTGTCGAAAATGGTTTCCACCATAATCGTGTCAACGCCGCCTTCGATTAAGGCCTCGGTGGACTCTATATAGGCTTCAACCAACTCATCGAAGGTCACATTGCGCGCGCCGGGATCATTTACATCCGGAGAAAGCGACGCCGTTCTACTGGTAGGCCCAAGAATACCGGCGACAAAACGCGGTTTTTCTGGGGTAGAGAACTCGTCGGCAGCTTTGCGGGCAAGCTGGGCAGAGACAATATTGATCTCTCGAGAGATCGCCTGCATGTCGTAATCGGCCTGAGAGATGGTCGTAGAGTTAAAGGTGTTGGTCTCAATAATATCGGCACCGGCGTCCAGATAGGCGCGGTGAATATCGCAGATGATCTGAGGCTGGGTAAGGCTTAGAAGGTCATTGTTGCCTTTCAGATCAGTGTGCCAGTCGGCAAAGCGCTGGCCGCGAAAGTCTTCTTCCTCGAGGGTATGGCGCTGGATCATGGTACCCATGGCGCCATCAAGAATAAGAATGCGCTGCTCTGCTGCCTGCCTGATCTTGTCCGTCATATACTTGTCTATGCCTTTATTTTGCTGTTGTATCAAAATATTTTGATGGATGCGCATGATACCAAAATAAATCTAAAAAGCGACCTTTTAAAGGAAATGAGGGTTTCGTCTGAGCGGCACTATGGCGTAAAATACCCCACTTATTTACTCAAGATTAGACAGCTAAGGTTAAATCGCTCGATCAAGCTGTCATATCAGATTTTAGGGAACATTATGCTCAACGTTACCATTACCGAATCAGCACAGAAATATCTTGCGGGCCTGCTGGAAAAGCAGAACTGCGAAGGCATTGGCATTCGCATGTTTGTCTCAGATCCGGGCACCCCAAAAGCTGAGACCTGTATTGCTTACAGTCGTCCCGGTGAGCATAACGAAGAAGATATGATCGTCGAGTACGAAGCTTTTAACGCCTACTTTGAACAGCGCAGCATTGCCTTTCTCGATGAAGCCAAGGTCGATTTTGCCGAAGATAAGTTTGGCGGTCAGTTGACCATTCGTGCGCCCAATTCAAGATTGCCGAATGTTAACGATGACAGCCCAATCGAAGATCGCATTAACTATCTGCTGTATAACGACATCAATCCAGGCCTAGCGTCTCACGGTGGTGTAGTGTCCCTAGCAGAGATGTCCGAAGGTATTGCGGTGCTGGAATTTGGCGGTGGTTGCCAAGGTTGCTCAGCGGTATCTCTGACTCTTAAAGAGGGCGTAGAGAAAACCCTAATGGAAAAGATTCCCGAGTTGAAGGGCGTCCGTGATGTGACTGACCACACCGACACCAGCAACGCATATATGTGATAACGCGCAGCGTTATCATCCTGAGCGTAGTCGAGGGGTCTCCGGGCGGTTACTCGGCAACAATTTTGCTAACCCCCAATTTAATATCAAAAAGTCCCCCATGAGCCCTCTGACAGAAATCCAACTATTTTTACCCTGCGCCACACCAGACCGCTGGGTTGAAAACGCCCTAGAAAATCAACCTCTGATGTTGATCGATCACGCCAACTGTGAAAAGAAAGCGGCCAGCACGGCGCTGAGTCTGATCAATCGCTATACCGAAAACTTTGAATTACTCAATAAAATGTCACGTCTGGCTCGCGAAGAAATGCGCCATTTCGAGCAGGTGATCGCCCTGATGAAACGCCGCAAGATCCCCTACGAACACGTCTCTGCGTCGCGCTATGCGGCAGGTTTGCGCGATCAGGCACGCAGGGCTGAGCCGGAGAAACTGATCGATGTACTGATTATTGGTGCCTTTATCGAGGCCCGCTCCTGTGAGCGCTTTGCCCTTTTAGCGCCGCATCTGGATGCCGAGTTAGAGGCGTTTTACCTGTCGCTGCTAAAGTCAGAAGCGCGCCATTATCAGGATTATTTAAAGCTGGCGAAAACCGTTGCCGGTGGTGAGTCCATTGATGATCGTATTGAACTGATTGCCCAGCGCGAACGTGAGTTGATTGAGTCGGCGGATACGCAGTTTCGCTTTCACTCGGGTCCTGTAGCTTAGCGACCAGTAACGCTATTTGATCGACATTAAAAAAGGCAGCCTAGGCTGCCTTTTTTAATGCTTGGGATAATCACTGCTCGCAATAACGCGTGCTTAGCGATCTTCCACTGCAGGGTAATCACGCACATCTGCACCGGTGTAGAGCTGGCGAGGACGGCCGATACGGTAGGGATGAGTAATCATCTCGTTCCAGTGTGAAATCCAGCCAACGGTGCGGCCTGTGGCAAAAATAACCGTGAACATCTCAACCGGAATGCCCAGTGCCTTCAGAATAATACCGGAGTAGAAATCGACGTTGGGATAGAGCTTCTTGCTGATGAAATAGTCATCTTCCAGGGCGATTGTTTCGAGTTTCTTGGCCAGACGGAACAGTGGATCATTCTCCAGTCCCAATACCGCCAGAACTTCATCACAGCTCTCACGCATAACAGTCGCGCGGGGATCGTGGTTCTTGTAAACGCGGTGACCAAAGCCCATTAGGCGGAATGGATCGCTTTTGTCTTTGGCTTTGGCTACATAGGCTTCGATATTGTCTTCGTGACCAATCTCTTCCAACATATCCAATACCGCTTCGTTGGCGCCGCCGTGTGCAGGCCCCCAAAGTGCAGCAATACCCGCCGCGATACAGGAGAATGGGTTGGCGCCAGTGGAGCCAGCCAGACGGACTGTTGACGTGGAGGCATTTTGCTCGTGATCTGCGTGCAATAAGAAGATGCGGTCCATAGCCTTAGCAATCGCCGGCTGAACGACGTAGGGCTCGCAGGGCGTGCCAAACATCATGTGCAGGAAGTTCTCTGAGTACGATAGCGAGTTATCTGGGTAGATAAATGGCTGGCCGGTAAAGTGCTTGTGGCACATAGCGGCAATCGTTGGAATCTTAGCGATTAGGCGGTGAGCAGAAATCTTGCGGTGCTCTTCATTATTAATGTCCAGCGAGTCATGATAAAACGAAGACATTGCACCAACTACACCGACAAGCATAGCCATTGGGTGTGCGTCGTAGCGGAAACCACTGATAAAGGCCTCAACTGAACGGTTTACCATGGTGTGATATTTGATGGTATTGACGAACTCGGCCTTCTGTTCTGCGTTGGGCAGTGCGCCTTCGAGAAGCAGGTAGCAGGTTTCAAGATAATCGGATTTTTCAGCCAGCTGCTCAATGGGGTAGCCGCGGTGCAGCAGAATGCCTTTATCGCCGTCGATGTAGGTAATATCAGACTGGCAGGCAGCAGTTGCTGAGAAGCCGGGATCATAGGTAAAGATATTGTGTGAGCCCAGTGTGCCTATATCAATGACGTCTTGGCCCAGTGTTCCCTGGAGAATCGGCAGCTCAATGGGAGCTTGACCTTCGATTGTTAGGGTAGCTTTACGATTACTCATGCAGGATCCTCTGGTGTAACTTGATGGTTAGGGCAAAATTTCGAGCAGCAACTATAGATGTTCGGGGCAAATTGTCAACTCTGGTGGGTCTTGGGTCTGCTTTAAATGCGCTTTTATACTAGGATAAATGCCGGTGGTAGATAGTGGACATTCATCAGTAAAATGCCATTTCATAATCTATTTGATGATTTGCGCCTCCGCGCAGTGCAGATCTGTGTGGGGTGCAAATCGATTAATAGATGCAGCCTATTATAGCGCGAGAGCTTTGCATTTTGTTTAAGTCCTGCGGATTGAATTTAGCGGGCCTAGTAACTATAATGCTGCGCCATCAAACCACTGCTCTTTTATATCCTTTGAACGATCAGTGGACCTTGACCGTATACCGTTTGGCTCTATAACGTTTTATTTTGTGTAGCTTGCGCTCTGAGCTGCAACAAATTGCTTTAAGTTAATTGTATCCAGTATAAATTCATCTCCGTTTTGTCGGATCACTACTTTTAAGGTAATACCCGCCGTGGACAAAAAAAGACCTGTCAATCTTGATCTTGGAACCATTAGTCTTCCAATAACCTCTTACGTATCGATCTTGCACCGAATCTCTGGTGTGATCTTATTTTTCGCCGTCGCGATCTTTCTCTGGCTACTTGAAAGCAGTCTCGCTTCCGAACAGAGCTTCGAAAACGTCAAAGTACTTTTCGCCAATCCATTGTGTCAGTTTATTATCTGGGGCAGCTTGGCTGCGCTGGCCTACCATGCGGTCGCTGGTATCCGGCACCTGATTATGGATCTCGGTTTCGGTGAAGATTCATTTGAAGCAGGTCGGGCCACAGCTTGGGCGGCAATAGTCGTCGCTGCCGTCATTATTGTAATAGTCACAGGGTGGGTTTTCTTATGGTAACTACAGTCACTAGTCTTGGTCGTAGCGGTTTGTCCGACTGGCTTATTCAGCGAGTCTCAGCCTATGTGATGACCGCATACCTGATTTTTATTGTCGGTTATCTTTTGCTGACGCCAGACCTTAACTACACGCAGTGGGCGGCGCTTAATAGTTCTCTGCCAATGCGTATGTTTAGTCTGATAACCATTCTCTCGATCGCCGCCCATGCGTGGATCGGAATGTGGTGTGTGTTAACCGACTATATAACAGTGCGATTGATTGGGCCAAAGGCCACTGCACTGCGTATCATTTTTCAGTTGGGCATGATGGCAGTTACCTTGCTATACGTGGTCTGGGCTATCGATATTCTGTGGGGAATCTAAGTAAATGGCTAACATTAGAACAATGACTTTCGACGCCGTAATTGTTGGCGGCGGCGGATCTGGAATGCGCGCTGCACTGCAGTTGTCACAGTCTGGATACAAAACAGCAGTAATCACCAAAGTATTTCCAACTCGCTCGCACACGGTTTCCGCCCAAGGCGGCATTACCTGTGCAATTGCCAGTGATGATCCCAATGATAAGTGGCAGTGGCACATGTATGACACCATTAAGGGCGCTGACTTTATTGGTGATCAGGAAGCGATTGAGTATATGTGTCAGACCGGCCCGGAAGCGATTTTCGAGCTCGAGCACATGGGTCTGCCATTCTCCCGTACCGAAGAAGGGCGCATCTATCAGCGTCCCTTTGGCGGCCAGTCGAAAGACTTTGGTAAGGGCGGCCAGGCGGCTCGTACCTGTGCTGCAGCTGACCGTACTGGTCACGCGCTGTTGCATACGCTGTATCAGGGCAACCTGAAAAATGAGACCACCTTTTTAAACGAATGGTTTGCCGTCGATATTGTTAAGAACTCTGACAACGCCGTAGTTGGCGTAGTGGCTCTTAATATTGAAACCGGTGAGACCGTTTATGTTAAATCCAAGGCCACTGTATTCGCCACCGGCGGAGCAGGGCGGATTTATGCTTCTACTACTAATGCACACATCTGTACTGGCGACGGTATTGGCATGGCGCTGCGCGCTGGCTTCCCGGTTCAGGACATCGAGATGTGGCAGTTTCACCCCACCGGAATTCACGGTGCTGGCACCCTGGTAACTGAGGGTTGTCGTGGTGAAGGTGGCTATCTGGTGAACAAGGATGGCGAGCGTTTTATGGAGCGCTACGCACCCAATGCCAAAGATCTGGCTGGCCGCGATGTGGTGGCACGCTCTATGGTTCTTGAAATTCTCGAAGGTCGCGGCTGTGGTCCAGATGGCGATCACGTTTACCTCAAACTCGATCATCTCGGCGAAGAAACCCTCAATGCCAAGTTGCCCGGCATTCTCGAATTGTCGCGTACCTTTGCTCATGCGGATCCGGTTAAAGAGCCGATTCCTGTGGTACCTACCTGTCACTATATGATGGGTGGTATTCCGACCAATGTTAACGGTCAGGCACTGACCATTGACGGCGACGGCAATGATGAAGTGATTGAAGGCTTCTATGCCTGTGGCGAAGCAGCCTGTGTGTCGGTTCACGGCGCCAACCGCTTGGGTGGTAACTCGCTGCTGGATCTAGTGGTATTTGGTCGTGCATCGGGCATATTTATTGAGCAAAAGCTGCGTGAAGGTATTGACCTTAAAGACGCTAGCGAAGCGGATATCGAAGCGGCTATGGCCGGTTTGAATCACCTCAATGGCTCTACCGGTGGCGAAAATGCCGCGGTGTTACGCGCTGAGCTGCAAACCATTATGCAAAATTACTTCGGCGTCTTCCGTCGCGGTGACTTTATGCAGGAAGGTATCGCCAAGCTTGCGGCGCTGCGTCCACGGATCAAAAATGTTGCCCTGGGTGACAAGAGTAATGCCTTCAACACTTCGCGTATCGAAGCGCTGGAACTGCAGAATTTGTTTGAAGTGGCTGAAGCGACAGCAATTACTGCTGAAGCGCGTACCGAGAGCCGCGGTGCACACGCTCGTGATGACTTTAAAGAGCGTGACGATGTTAACTGGTTGTGTCACTCAGTGTTCTTCCCCTCGGATAAGCGAGTGGGCAAGCGCGGTGTCAATTTCACACTGAAAACACGCGAAGCTTTTGAACCCTCAATTCGTACCTATTAATAGGGGCTAACAGAATTATGTTAAATGTAAGTATTTATCGCTACAACCCAGAAGTTGACTCTGAGCCTTATATGCAGGACTTTGAGTTCGACACTCAGGGCAAAGATATTATGGTTTTGGATGTGCTCGAGAAGCTTAAGATTGAAGATCCAACCCTGGTCTTCCGTCGTTCATGCCGTGAAGGTGTATGTGGTTCCGATGGCATGAATATCTCCGGCAAAAACGGACTGGCCTGTGTTACACCATTGTCTTCAGCCGTGAAGAAAAACAAGCTGGTGATTCGTCCGCTGCCGGGCTTGCCGGTGATCCGCGATCTGGTTATCGATATGAGCCAGTTCTACGCCCAGTACGAGAAGATTCAGCCGTATCTGATTAACAATACGCCGGCACCGGCTATTGAACGTCTGCAGTCTCAGGAAGAGCGCGCCAAGCTAGATGGACTCTATGAGTGTATTCTCTGTGCCTGCTGTTCAACAGCTTGCCCATCCTTCTGGTGGAATCCGGATAAATTTATCGGCCCAGCGGGTCTGTTGCAGGCTTATCGCTTTTTGGCCGATAGTCGTGATACCGGCACTGAAGCGCGTCTTGCGAATCTCGATGATCCGTTCAGTGTGTTCCGCTGTCATGGCATCATGAACTGCGTTCAGGTTTGTCCTAAGGGGCTCAACCCGACCAAAGCGATTGGCCATATTCGTGATATGTTGATCAGAACCGCGACTTAAGTTACAAATACTCCCTGTCAGAAGGGCGGTAGTCATTTGCTTTAGTTTAACGGCCAGTTTTTACTGGCCGTTTATGCATAAGAGGTTTAGAATACCGCCCATTAAACTTGCCTATTCCGACAACCTGAAAGGGGAATAATAGTAATGCCTGAGGGCCCTATGGAGCACTTTCTTCGCTCCTCTCACTTTTCCGGTGGCAACGCTGCTTACATAGAAGATCTATACGACACCTATTTGCACGATCGCAATGCGGTTCCTGAGCAGTGGAGTAGTTTTTTTGACACCTTGCCGCGTACTAACGGCAGCACCGCCCCCGACATTTCCCATGCCACCATCGTGCAGCACTTTGAACTGCTCGGTCGCCGACAAGCGCGCCCGACACCAGCACCTGGCTCCGGTGGTATTCATCTTCAGCATGAGCGCAAGCAGGTTAAGGTTGTTCAGTTAATCAGCTCCTACCGCTTCCGTGGACATCAGAAAGCCAATCTCGATCCGCTTGGATTGATGGTTCGTGAGCATGTGCCGGATCTGGATCTGCATTTTCACGGTCTGACAGAAGCTGACTTGGATACCACATTCCAAACGGGCCCCCTGTACTTCGGCAAGCAAGAAGCTACCCTACGGGAGATTGTAGAATCTCTTGAAGAGACTTATTGCCGCTCCCTTGGCGCCGAGTACATGCACATCACTTCGTTTTCCGAGAAGCAGTGGCTGGCGCAGCGCTTTGAGAGTGTTCGTTCCAAGCCAACCTACGGTAACGAGGCGCGAGTTGATGTACTCAACCGCCTGACTGCCGCTGAAGGTTTAGAAAAACATCTGGATTCAAAATATCCCGGCACCAAGCGTTTTGGTCTCGAGGGTGGTGAAAGCCTAATCCCATTGCTCGACTGCCTAGTGCGTCGCGCCGGTGAATACGGTGGCAAAGAAATTGTTATGGCCATGGCTCACCGCGGCCGTCTCAACGTACTGGTCAATATTCTCGGTAAAAACCCCACAGAACTGTTCGAAGAATTTGAAGGCAAGCGCCTGGTCAATACTTCCGGCGACGTCAAATATCATCAGGGCTTCTCATCCAATGTGATGACTCCCGGCGGTGAAGTGCATATGGCGCTGGGCTTTAACCCATCGCACCTTGAGATTTCATGCCCCGTTGTGATCGGCTCTGGACGTGCGCGTCAAGATCGACGCGACGACAAAACTGGCGAGAAGGTTGTGCCAATTTTGATGCACGGTGATGCGGCATTTGCCGGTCAGGGTGTCGTCATGGAGACTTTCCAGCTATCTCAGACCCGTGCCTACAAGACCGGCGGTTCGATTCATATTGTGATCAACAACCAGGTCGGCTTTACCACCAGCCGCCAGGACGATGCCCGCTCAACCGAATACTGTACCGATATTGCCAAGATGGTTCAGGCGCCGATTTTGCACGTCAATGGCGACAACCCCGACGCAGTGATGTTCGCGGCCATGTTAGCCATGGACTATCGCTATGAATTTGGCAAAGACGTGGTTATCGATCTAGTCTGTTATCGCCGTCGTGGTCACAACGAGACCGATGAGCCATCATCGACTCAGCCATTGATGTATGACGTGATCCGCAAGCATTCGACTACTCGCGAGCTGTACTCGCAGAAGTTGGTCTCTGAGGGCGTGGTCACTCAAGATCAAGCTAATGAAATGTCCAATGACTATCGCGCTCGATTAGATAATGGCGAGTTTGTTGTACACAATCTGGTTCGCGAGCCTGACACTAGCTTGTTTGTCGATTGGGAACCCTATCTCGGCCACGACTGGCGTACCCCAGCGACTACAAGTCTGGATCTTAAAGCGCTGCAGAACGTCGCCGCTAAGATTATCGATATTCCCGATGGTATAAAGGTACAGCGCCAGGTCAGCAAAATTTATGATGATCGCCGCAAGATGGCCGGTGGCGCATTGCCGCTGAACTGGGGTATGGCTGAATTACTGGCCTACGGCACGCTGCTGGAAGAAGGCTATCCGATCCGTTTTACCGGTCAGGATGTCCGTCGCGGCACCTTCTCCCACCGTCACGCTGTCGTCTTTAATCAAAACAATGGCGAGGCCTATTTGCCCTTGGCCAACATGTCTGATGATCAGCCGCAGTTTGATATTTACGACTCGGTGTTATCGGAAGAAGCGGTGCTGGCTTTTGAATATGGCTATGCCACGACTGCCCCCAAAGGCTTAATTATCTGGGAAGCTCAGTTTGGTGATTTCGCCAATGGCGCCCAAGTGGTTATAGATCAGTTTATCGCCAGTGGCGAGCATAAGTGGGGCCGTCTCTCTGGCCTGACTATGCTATTGCCTCACGGTTTTGAAGGGCAGGGACCAGAGCACTCCTCGGCACGCCTTGAGCGCTTCCTGCAACTCTGTGCTGAGCACAATATGCAGGTGGTCAACCCGACAACTCCGGCACAGATCTTCCATCTCTTAAGACGTCAGGCGATTCGTCCCATGCGTCGACCGCTGATTATTATGAGTCCCAAGTGGATTCTGCGTCACAAGCTCGCGACATCGTCTCTGGAAGAGTTGGCAGGCGGGAAATTCCTCGATGTTATCGCTGATGACGAGATCGCGGCGGACAAGGTTACTCGCGTGGTGCTCTGCTCCGGTAAGGTTTATTACCATCTGCTGGAAGAGCGTGTAGCCCGCGGTATCGACAATATTGCCTTGGTACGAATTGAGCAGCTATATCCCTTCCCGGACATCGAACTGGAAGCGGTATTAAAGCCCTATAGTCAGCTTAAAGATGTTATCTGGTGTCAGGAAGAGCCGATGAATCAGGGTGCCTGGTACAGCAGTCAGCACCATATGCGCCATGTATTACAGGGTATAGATCCAATGCTCCACCTGCGTTATGTAGGCCGTACCAGCTCTGCTGCACCGGCTTGTGGCTATATGTCCGCGCACTTGGAAGAACAAAAACAATTTATCGATGAAGCTCTAGCACCAGACGCCTAGAGAGACTCGTAAAAAAAAGACTCGTAAAAACGACTCGTAACATAGGAAAAAAATTAGATGGCCACTGAAATTAAGGCACCGACATTCCCAGAATCTGTTCAAGAGGGTTCTCTGGCAACTTGGCACAAGCAGGTTGGTGAAACGGTTAAGCGCGACGAATTGCTGGTTGATATTGAAACCGACAAAGTGGTGTTGGAAGTTGTTGCTCCAGCCGCTGGCGTACTGGCAGAAATTTTCAAAGCTGAGGGCGATACGGTGCTCAGCAATGAACTGCTTGCCCGTATTGAAGAGGGTGCCGAAGCCGCGGCGCCAAGTGCTGCTGTCGCTGCAGAATCAGTTGCTGAGGCAACGGCATCTGGCGGTTTGATTAACCCAGCCGCGCGCAAGCTTGCTGAAGAGCGCGAGATTGAAGTAAGTCAGATAGTTGGCACCGGCAAAGGCGGACGCATCACCAAAGAAGATGTAGTCAACTACAAAGCACCGGCAGCAGCTCCAGTGGTTGCCGCACCGGCAGCGATTGCCGAGCAAGTATTGGAAGTGGGTGATCGGGTTGAGCGTCGTGTGCCGATGACGCGTATGCGTTCACGAATTGCTGAGCGTCTACTTGAAGTGACTCAGACCACGGCATCATTGACCACCTTTAACGAAGTGGACATGACCGCGCTGATGAATTTGCGCAAGCAATACAAAGAAGAGTTCACCAAGATACACAACGGTACGCGTCTTGGCTTTATGGGCTTTTTCGTCAAGGCCGCGGTTGAAGCGCTGAAACGCTTCCCATCGGTTAATGCCTCGATTGATGGCAGCGATATTGTCTATCACGGCTATCAGGATGTAGGTGTGGCTGTATCCACCGAGCGTGGTTTGGTCGTTCCAGTGTTGCGTAACGCCGAGAATATGAGCATTGCCAATATTGAAAATGGCATCTATGACTATGCTATGAAAGCCCGTGACGGCAAATTGACTATCGACGAAATGACTGGCGGAACCTTCACCATCACCAACGGTGGTGTTTACGGTTCGCTGATCTCGACGCCGATTATCAATCCACCTCAGTCCGCGATCTTGGGTATGCACAAGATCCAGGAGCGCCCAGTTGCGGTCAATGGCCAGGTGGTTATTCGTCCGATGATGTACTTGGCAATGTCCTACGACCACCGCTTAATCGACGGCAAGGGTGCAGTACAGTTCCTCGTTACGATGAAGGAATTACTTGAAGATCCAGCTAAGATTTTACTCGAAATATAAACCATACGCCTTTGATATATATAGGAAATACAATGTCAGAAAAATATGATGTGATCGTTATCGGAAGTGGCCCTGCAGGCTATGTTTCAGCCATTCGTGCCGCACAGTTGGGTCTCAAGACCGCCTGTATTGAAAAGTGGAAAGATGCTGATGGCAATGGCGTTAACGGCGGAACCTGCCTCAATGTCGGCTGTATCCCCTCCAAGACATTACTCGATAGCTCGTTCAAATATCACGAAGCCAAAGAAGAACTCGGCATTCACGGTATTAGCACCTCTGGTGTAAAAATTGACATCGCCGCGATGCTGCAGCGCAAAGACAAGATCATCAAACAGTTTACTGGCGGTATAGTCGGTCTATTTAAAGCCAATGGCGTTACTGGTTTGTACGGCACCGGCAAGTTGCTTAGCGGCAAGCAGGTCGAGTTGACTGATAACGATGGCAATGTCTCTGTTCTTGAAGCCAAAAATGTCATCCTCGCCTCTGGCTCGCTGCCCATCGCGATTCCTGTTGCACCGGTTGATGGCGACTTAATTGTCGACTCTACCGGCGCGCTGGAAATTGGCGCAGTCCCTGAACGTCTCGGCGTGATCGGCGCTGGCGTGATTGGCCTCGAGTTGGGTTCGGTTTGGAATCGTCTCGGTTCTGAGGTTGTTCTGCTTGAAGCTATGGAAGACTTCCTGGCGATTATGGATAAGGGTATTGCTAAAGAGTCGAAGAAAATCTTTAAGAAGCAGGGTCTCGATATTCGTCTCGGCGCTCGTGTTACTGGCACCGAGATCAAGGGCAAAAAAGTTCACGTCACCTATGTGATGACTGATGGCTCTGAGAAAAGTGAAATATTCGACAAGCTGATTGTCTGTGTTGGTCGCCGTCCATTCACCGATGGCCTGTTGGCCGCCGAGAGTGGTGTGCAGCTGGATGAGCGCGGTTCAATCTTTGTCAATGATCAGTGTGCCACCAATGTTCCTGGCGTTTACGCCATTGGCGATTTGGTTCGTGGGCCCATGTTGGCGCACAAAGGTTCTGAAGAGGGCGTGATGGTCGCAGAGATAATTGCCGGCCATAAAGCACAGATGAACTATGACATAGTGCCAAACGTTATTTACACTCACCCGGAAGTGGCTTCAGTCGGCCAAACGGAAGAGCAAATTAAGGCCGCTGGTCTGCCTTACAACGTCGGCAGCTTCCCCTTTGCTGCCGTGGGTCGCGCTGTTGCGGCTAACGATACAGATGGCATGGTGAAGATTATTGCTCACGCCGATACAGATCGTATTCTTGGCTGTCACATAGTCGGGCCAAGCGCCGCCGATTTGGTACAGCAGGTTGCTATTGCCATGGAATTTGGCTCCAGTGCAGAAGATCTCGGAATGACCGTATTCAGTCATCCGACCCTATCAGAGGCTGTGCATGAAGCCGCTCTGGCAGTCAATGGCGCGGCTATTCATATGCCGAATCGCAAACGCCGCTAAACCGCAGTAATCGTTAAACGGAGTTGCTAGTTACTATTTGAAATCCAGTAACTAAGAGCTCCGTTGTTTTATTCATTAAAAAAAATTACGGGAACCAAAGTATGAACCTGCATGAATATCAGGGTAAGCAGCTGTTTGCCGAATATGGACTGCCAGTGTCGCAAGGCATAGCAGCAGAAACCGTAGCAGAGGCTGTCGCCGCTGCAGACATTATTGGTGGTGACAAGTGGGTCGTTAAGGCTCAGGTCCACGCTGGTGGTCGCGGTAAAGCGGGCGGCGTAAAGCTGGTTAGCTCTAAAGCCGAAATCGAAGCATTCTCTGAGAAGTGGTTGGGTAATAACCTGGTGACCTATCAAACTGATGCCAAAGGCCAGCCGGTTAGCCGCATCCTGGTAGAGACCTGCACTGAGATTGACCAAGAGCTGTATTTGGGCGCTGTGGTTGATCGTGGTTCACGCCGCATTATCTTTATGGCCTCCACCGAAGGCGGTGTTGAGATCGAGAAAGTTGCCGAAGAGACCCCAGAAAAAATTCTTAAAGCGATTATTGATCCGGTTACTGGCGCACAGCCATACCAGGGCCGTGATCTGGCTTTCAAACTGGGCCTCAAAGGGGTTCAGGTTAACCAATTTGTAAAGATCTTCTTAGGTCTGGCCAAGCTGTTTAAAGAGAAAGATCTTGAGCTGTTGGAAGTTAACCCACTGGTTATCACTGACGAGGGCAACCTTCATTGCCTCGACGCCAAAGTGATTATCGATGGCAACGCGATGTACCGTCAGCCAGAAATCAAGGCGATGCACGATCCCTCACAGGAAGATGCTCGTGAAGCCCATGCTGCTTCTTTTGAACTCAACTATGTTGCCCTCGATGGCAATATTGGTTGCATGGTCAATGGTGCCGGTCTGGCCATGGGTACTATGGATATAGTGCACCTCCACGGCGGCTCGCCCGCTAACTTCCTCGATGTAGGGGGCGGCGCGACTAAAGAGCGTGTAGTAGAAGCGTTTAAAATTATTCTTTCTGACACTAATGTTAAAGCGGTACTGATCAATATCTTCGGCGGCATCGTGCGCTGTGATCTGATTGCTGATGGCGTTATTGGCGCAGTTGAAGAAGTTGGCGTTAAGATTCCAGTGGTTGTGCGTCTGGAAGGTAACAATGCCGAATTGGGAACTAAGAAGCTGGCCGAATCCGGTCTGGCAATTATTGCAGCAACCAGTCTGACTGATGCGGCACAGCAAGTTGTTAAAGCTGCGGAGGCTAACTAAATGTCTATCTTAATTAATCGTGACACTAAAGTTATCTGCCAGGGTTTTACCGGCGGGCAGGGCACCTTTCACTCAGAGCAAGCGATTGAATACGGCACAAAAATGGTCGGTGGTGTAACCCCGGGCAAAGGTGGAACTACTCACCTTGGACTGCCAGTATTTAATACTGTTGCTGAAGCGGTTGAAGTCACTGGCGCAGAAGCGTCTGTTATCTATGTACCGGCTCCATTTTGTAAAGACTCTATTCTTGAAGCGGCTTACTCAGGCCTTAAGCTGGTTGTCTGTATCACTGAAGGCGTTCCGACTCAGGACATGCTTGACTGTAAAGTGGTTTGCGACAGCTTGGGCGTACGCCTAATCGGCCCTAACTGCCCGGGTGTTATCACTCCAGGCGAATGTAAGATCGGCATTATGCCAGGTCACATTCACCTGCCAGGCAAGGTTGGTATTGTTTCGCGTTCTGGTACGTTGACTTATGAAGCGGTTAAGCAGACTACTGATTACGGTTTTGGTCAGTCTACCTGTGTGGGTATTGGTGGCGATCCGATTCCTGGATCAAGCTTTATCGATATTCTGGCACTGTTTGAGAAAGATCCTGCTACCGAAGCGATTGTAATGATCGGTGAGATTGGCGGAACGGCAGAAGAAGAAGCAGCTGCTTATATCAAAGCTAATGTAACCAAGCCTGTTGTCTCTTACATTGCCGGTGTTACTGCACCTGAAGGTAAGCGTATGGGTCATGCTGGCGCGATTGTTTCCGGTGGTAAGGGTACTGCAGACGAGAAGTTTGCGGCGCTTGAAGACGCTGGTGTTAAGACTGTTCGCAGCCTGGCTGATATTGGTGCTGGCCTGAAAGAAATTACCGGTTGGTAAGCTCTTTTGTGGTTTGAAGAAAGCGGCTTTCGGGCCGCTTTTTTTATGTCTGAAATTTACTATGCTATAGTTAAAACCTATGAGAACCTCAAAGAACCGGTTAGGTTTTTTAGAGTGCTTAATGCAAGTTTAGCCAAACCTAGGTGAGTGGTGACGACAATGACACTAAAGGCAACATCCGTCAGATTAGACGATGAGACATTACACAAAGTGGGTCAAATAGCCGAAGCGATGGATAGGCCACGGGCTTGGTTAATGAGTGAGGCCATTAAGCAATATGTGGCGCGTGAGGAGTGGGCCATCTATGAAATTGAAAAAGCCATTGATGCTGCTGATGCAGGGGAATTGGTCGAACACTCAGAGGTGAAAGCCAAGTGGGAGGCAAAGCGTGGAACTCAAGTGGACTGAGTTGGCTGTAGGCGATCTTGATCAGATTGAATCCTATGTTTATCTCGAGGGCAGCCCTGCAGTCGCAGTAGCGTTGGTGCTCAAGGTGATTGATATTGCTGAAAAGGTATTGCTACAGCATTCTTCTGCTGGCCGGTCGGGGCGAGTAAAAGGTACTCGGGAGCTGGTGATTTCTGGCACCCCATTTGCGATTATTTATCGCGTGGTTTTAGGGCCAGATCAGGTGCAGGTTTTGCGAGTATTACACAGCGCACGTGAGTGGCCGGTCAGTAATTAACCTGCTATTTGGACTCTGAGATCTCTCACATTCGTTCTAGATGACAGTGTTGTGGTTTGGGCGACATCGGGGTGATTCGAGGCGTCAGCGCTAAGGCCAGTCAGCCCAAGCCAACTAATTTATGTCATCCCGACAGAGCGCAGCGACGAGGGATCTCAAATGCTTAGCATCACTCCATTCAATGCCGTCACAAAAACCAATCCCATAAAAAAACCGCATAGTTCTAAATCAATAACTGCTAAACTCCGCGCCTAATTCAACCTAGCATAGAACAGTAAAAACATGGCCTTTGATATGACAATGGCGCTGGTCCGGCCAGCCCTCAAATACGCACTAGAGCGCAATGGCCATGGCGCCGCTCTGGGTTTTACTCTCGACAAACTCGAGCGCGGTGAAACCCATCTTAGCTTTCCCTATCGCGAAGACTTAGTCGGCAATCCGATTACCGGTGTGGTTCACGGCGGCACCATCGTCAGCATGCTCGACACCGCCTGTGGCTGTGCGGCTATGACCATCCAAAAGAAGCCATCAGTGACTCCAACCATGGATCTGCGGCTCGACTATATGCGCCCAGCGCAGCCCCACAAGACGATTTATGTGGAAGGCAAAGTCTATCGACAGTCTTCCAATGTAATTTTCTGTCGCGGTGTCGCCTGGCAAGACGATAAAGAGAATCCCATCGCCCATTGCGTGGCCAACTTTATGAAGGTCGATTCGAAAAGTATTCAGTTTCGCAGTATTGCCCTGAAAAAACTCCGTCGTTTAATGCCTTGGCGTCAGACTTCAGTCAATGATAGTGAGGCCAAATAATGGATCAGCACAGCACAGACCAATTGTTGCTCGACTGGCAAGAACGAGTTGGCGCAGCGCGCCAAGAGTGCCACCCGCAATCGCTGCTCGATATGATTCCCTACGCCGCTTTTATTGGCGCTCAAGCCAAAGTGGACGATCAACGCCTGCTCTATTGGTTGGATAAGCGCGCCTCTAATATCGGCAATCCCTCGCTGCCGGCAATTCACGGCGGCGTGATTGGCGGTTTTCTCGAACTGGCCGCGGCAATCGAGATTATCTACAGTCTCAATGTTACCGATATGCCCAAGGTCGTGGACTTTTCCCTCGACTATCTGCGTCCCGGCCGCTACAAAACTATCTATGCCAGCTGCAAGGTGATGCGCCAAGGCAAAAAGCTGGTCAATGTCTCGGCAACCGCCTGGCAAGATGACGAGCAGACCCCGATTGCCACGGCTCGCTGTCACTTTCTAACCTGAGTGCTTGAAATCTCTTTCTCCGCCCCCATCTGATAAGCCATGGAAACAGTCCATGTCATTAACACCCGATCAGGAGATCATCAGCACATGACCGCAAAAGCTAAAGCCAAAGACAAAGCCGAAACTCTGGGTTTTCAAACTGAAGCCAAACAGCTTCTCCACCTTATGATTCACTCGCTTTACTCGAATAAAGAGATTTTTCTCCGCGAGCTGATTTCCAATGCCTCCGATGCAACTGACAAGTTGCGCGTCGAAGCGCTGGAAAATTCTGCCCTCTATGAAGACGACGGCGATCTGCGAATTCGCATTGCTGTTGACGAAGACGCCAAAACCATCACCATTTCCGACAATGGTATTGGTATGTCCCGTGATGAAGTCATTTCCAATCTAGGTACCATTGCCCGTTCAGGCACCTCCGAATTTATGAAAAACCTCACTGGCGATCAGAAGAAGGATTCCCAGTTGATCGGTCAGTTTGGTGTTGGTTTCTATTCATCCTTTATTGTTGCTGAACGTGTGGTGGTTGAAACCCGTCGCGCTGGGGCAGCCGCGGATCAAGGGATTCGCTGGACCTGTGAAGGCGAAGCCGACTACCAGATCGAAAATATTGAGCGCGCTGAACGCGGCACCTCAATCACTCTGCATGTTAAGAGCGAAGAGCACGAGTTTGCCAGTGACTGGCGTCTGCGCAGTATCGTCAAGAAGTACTCCGACCATATCGCCATTCCAGTCGAGATGATCAAGCAGGACATGCCCGCAGCTCCTGCAGAAGATGATGCCGTAGTAGCGGATGTGGACAAAGCACCCGAGTGGCAAGCAGTGAACGATGCCCAGGCCCTGTGGACCCGCTCGCGTCAGGATGTCAGCGACGACGAGTACAAAGAATTTTATCGTTTGGTATCCCACGATTTTGCCGAGCCACTGGCTTGGAGTCACAACCGCGTTGAAGGCAAGCAAGATTACACCAGCCTGCTCTATATCCCTGGCATGGCGCCAATGGATCTCTATCAGCGTGAAGCGTCCCGCGGTATCAAGCTGTATATCAAGCGCACCTTTATTATGGATGACGCTGAGCAGTTTATGCCCATGTACCTGCGCTTTGTTAAGGGCGTGCTCGACAGTGCCGATCTGCCACTCAACGTCTCCCGTGAGATTTTACAGAAAACACCAATGGTCGACAGCATTCGTGCCGCATTGACCAAGCGTGTACTGGATATGCTCGGTAAAATGGCCACCAATGAGCCAGAGAAGTACGCCACATTCTGGACTCAGTTCGGTCCGGTATTAAAAGAAGGCCCAAGCGAAGACCACAACAATCGCGAAAAAATTGCCAAGTTGTTTCGTTTCGCCAGCTCTACCAGTGACTCCGCTGCAACCGATGTCAGCCTCACTGATTACGTCAGCCGTATGAAAGAAGGCCAGGACAAGATCTACTTCCTCACCGGTGACAGCCACTCGGTGATCAACAACAGCCCGTACTTGGAAATTTTCCGCAAGCACGGTGTTGAAGTGATCCTGATGTCCGATCGCATTGATGAGTGGATGATGGGTTACCTCACCGAGTTTGATGGCAAGTCCTTCGAGGATATAGCTCGCGGTGAACTGGACCTGAGTAAAATCACCGGCGAAGAACCGAAAGCTAAGGACGCCGACAAGAAAGAGGGCGATGACAGTGAACAGGGTGCCCTGTTAAAGCGTATTAAAACGCTGTTAGAGGGCAAGGTTGAAGAAGTTCGCGTTGCCACGCGACTGACCAGCTCGCCAGCCTGTCTGGTGGTGGGTGCCAACGATATGGGTGAGCAGATGCGCAAGATTATGGCTGCAGCGGGTCAACCTGTACCTGAAGCTAAGCCGATTCTTGAGATCAATGCGGAGCATCCCCTAGTCAGCAAGCTCGACGGTGAAACGGATGAAGAGAAGGCCAAGATCCTGGCCAGTGTCCTGTTTGATCAGGCGGCACTGTCAGCTGGGCGACCACTGGAGAATCCAGCGCAGTTTGTACAGCAGTTAAATAGTCTGATGTTTGACGCCTAGAAGCGGTTAAAGCGAGACAAAAGCACCCTTCATGCTAGTTCATGGAGGGTGCTTTTTTGTATGGCGGCTGTCACTGCAGAGCACATCCCACTATAATGCGGGCTGTTTAATTTCTCGTATTCAGGCTCTATTGTTCAGAGCTTAGCCATTTGGAGTAGGGTTTCTTTGACAACCGATAATAATTATAAAATTGCCGTATTAGGTGCAGGTAGCTTTGGTACCGTGATCGCCAATATGCTCGCGGTCAATGGTTTTGCCACCACTCTGTGGATGCGCAGCGACAAGCAGTTGCAGGGGATTAAAGGCGCTGGCGAGAATGCCGCCTATCTTCCTGGCTATAGTTTTGATTCAAGGCTTAGCTTTACCACCGATCTTCAAGAGGCCCTAGAGGGAGCCGATACGGTTTTTTTCGCCGTGCCCAGTAGCGCACTCCGTCAAGTTGCCCAGAAGGCCAAGTCTTGGATTGATCCAGATGCGCTATTAATTAGCACCGCCAAGGGCATAGAGGCCGATAGCTTTGCACTACCCAGTCAGATTCTTGAGCAGGAGTTGCCGGATTCCAAGGTCGGCGTACTCAGTGGCCCCAATCTGGCCAAAGAAATTGCCAACTATGAAATCACCGCCACAGTGATTGCCAGCGAACACGACGAAGTCTGTAGCCGTGCTCAGGAGATATTGGCCTCAAAATATTTTAGAATTTACGCCAACCATGATCGCTACGGCGTTGAGCTGGCCGGTGCACTGAAAAATATCTACGCCATCGTTTCCGGAATTGCCGAGGCCATGAAAGTTGGGCAAAACACTAAGAGCGTTGTGCTGACCCGGAGTCTTGCTGAGATGAGCCGCTTTGCCTGCAAACTCGGTGCGGATCCATTGACCTTCTTGGGCCTGAGTGGTGTTGGCGATCTCTATGTCACCTGCACCTCGCCATTGAGTCGCAATTTCCGCATTGGTTTGGCGCTGGGAGCAGGCAAAAGCCTCGAGCAAGCGATTATTGATGTCGGGCAAGTGGCCGAAGGCGTAAATACGACTAAACTAGTAAAAGAGAGGGCCGATACATTGGGGATTTATATGCCATTGGCCTCGGCTCTGTATGCCACCATGTTTGAGCAGCGACCGATTGTCGAATCCCTGCGCGAGATGATGGTTGCCGAGCAAAATACTGATGTTGAATTTATGGTGAAATCAAATGAGCGATAAAAAAATGTCCTTACTTAATGCTAACACCTGGATCCGCGGCGCCTACATGCTTTTATTTGGCTTGCTGCTAGTTGCCGGACGGCTAATTATTAGCCTGGTCGTAGTCGTGCAGTTTCTGTTTGTGCTGTTCACTGGCTCAGATAATGACAATCTGCGCAATCTTGGCCAGGGCCTGGGTAAATGGGTTTATCAGACACTGATATTTCTGACCTTTAACAGTGAAAAAAAACCTTTTCCCTTTGATGAATGGCCAGTGACTGAGGCCTCAGAGGGTTACTCGGTGCGTCCAGTTGAAGAGGTTGAAGATGGCGAGCTTGTCGATGCAGAAGAGGTGGTCAACGACGATATACCTTCGTTTACTGCTGAGCAGTCTGACACCGACGAGGACGCTGGCAATACCGTAAAGTAATCGGGATTGAGTTATCTGTAGAACCGCCGGCTGCGGTATTGCCGTAGCTGGCTTTTTTTGTGCCTGTTTTATCAAGGGACTGTTTACCAAGGGACTATTTTTCAAGGGACTGTTTTACCAAGGGACTATTTATCAAGGGACTGTTATAGCCAAGAAGCTCCTCAATCAAGGGGCTCTTTAATCGACCAATAATTAGAAAGTTTTAGCGATCAGGATGTTACACCGGGAATCGCTAAACAATAACGGAATCTACTATGTC
>Ga0307488_10000766_pt1 | contig 26716 bp, 26 predicted proteins | sample SB02metaG_FD_202248 | JGI IMG/M metagenome (GOLD analysis project Ga0307488, IMG submission 202248) | Sea-ice brine microbial communities from Beaufort Sea near Barrow, Alaska, United States - SB 0.2 | ecosystem: Environmental > Aquatic > Marine > Coastal | place: USA: Alaska | collected...
TCATGTAATAAGTCTTTTAGTTTAATCATTCGTGCACTCCATTTGAATATATTGATTCACTAATAAATATAAAGAAATCAAAATATTAGAAGTTATTTTAAATGTGTATAATAGTGACCAAGTGAAAACTTAGTATTAGATGTAGCTGATAATGTTTCCCAAGATGGATTATATTTAGATAATGGAATAACCCTAAAATCAAAACTTATTCTTGTTAAACTTGTTTTATTTGGTTTATTTCCGTGCATACATTGATTTCCATTAAACATAGAATATTTTCCATATTGTAATTCAATTGGTTTAAAATCTAACTTCATAGGTTCACTCTCTACCCACATCGTATTAGTTCCATAGCACCTCGTCAATGGTAGAAAAAAATTAATTTCACCTGGTGGATGTTTATGTAGAGGATCACCATCAGAATGGAATGTGTGAATTGCTTGGTCGTTAGGAATATGTACTCTAAATGTAGGCCATTTTTGATAATGAAATGGTTCAGAAAATAATTTAGTTACTTCAGTATGAATAAAGTTATCATATAAATCATAAAATGATGTCCAATTATCGTTTAGTTTACTATAAAATATATTATGAAATTTTGTTGAACTTTCGGTATATAAATTTAAAGATTCGGTTGGAAGTAAATCTTTTCTTATTTCGTGTATATTTTCCAACTCATCCACATGAAATAAATCAGAGACTAAGTTTCTAAACCCATACTTGCTTACATCAAATTCTATTGTTTTCATATAACTCTCCAATTGATTTTTCGTTATAACCAAATCTACCACCTGGTTTAAATTGTGGTTTTACAACACCAAATCCCATATAACCATCAACAAATTTTTCAACCGGATTAATTCTAATATCAATAGAAACTCTTGTTTCCTCTATTCGTGGTGTTCCAGCATGAATACAAGATGAATCAAACATATAAACACCATCAAGTGTCGAAGGTATCTCATTTGATAATTTTAATCCTTTTTTATTGAAATCAGAACTCATATCTCTTGTTTCATATGCAACTTTAGAAAAAACATTCCAATCTGATTCGTAATGTTTTAACCAAGAAATACTTTTTTCCTTAGATATAACATGAAAATTAGAATGTTTATTTTCAGTTAAAGACATCCAAACATTTTTTTCCTGTGGTGGATGTCCGTATTGTATGTCCGAATGAAATTCAGGAAATTTATCTTCATTTTTTAACTTTGGTGCATGAAATCGTATCGTTGGTGTTGATTGGAAATAAAAATCAAACTTTAAATAATTTTTTAATTCATTTAAAAATCCGTGATAAGTAAATATAAATTTATCATCGGTTTCATAGAATATATGCTGTAATTCATTTTCTTTTTCCCTCACAACATAGTTAAATAATTTAATATCAATCTGATTATGTAAATTTTCTAAATCAGAAAACTCGTTATCAATAATATTTCTGTCTGATAATAACCGTATAACTTGTTTTCTAAAGATACGATTCCATTTTGATGGTATCTTTATAATATCAATCAAACTATAACTCCCGCACGTTTGCCTTATATTCACCACGATTTCTTAACCACCATAATTTTTCACAAGCAAATTGAAAGGTATCACCGGAATAACCCTTTTTGTTTTTAATACTGTCCGTCCAAGTTTGATTAAATTCAAGTTCATATCCACCATTCTGTATGGTAGTAGATTCACCTGTAGCACATTGGTGGATGTTGTACTCAAAGTTCTCTACAAGTGGATATGAATTAGTTGGAGTTATTATAGCATTAGATTGATATCTAACAATTTCGTCCCAAAGTTTATCTTCGAATGGTTGGTCTAAGTAGTCTTTTATGAAAATCCTAAGTTCTTTATAAAATTTATCCTTGTTGTTTCCCAAAGTTAAGTTTATTGCAGTAGCCTCATCATAATCCCAAATAAGTTGATTTTTTGCCTTATCCTCGTCTACTTCTTTTATTACTCTACCTAATGAAAATTGATTTTCAATTGCATATTCTAAACTATCTAATGTTAATTTTAATTCAGAACCGATGAATGTATCTTCATTATCTTGTGCAAATTTTAGTAATTTCCAATAAAAATCTTTAAATGAAACACCATTCACATTTCTTAAATACCTACTTATAAATTGTGTTATACCTAACCAATGCATACCACCTGTTAACCACTTAAACATATATGCCTGTTTCCAATCTTCGTGTGGCATAGACTTTGTTCCAATTACAATATCCCAACCACCACTTTGAGCTACAGGATTAAATGGTGTATGATTTGATTCATATATTTGTGCATACTGAATACCATACAATTCACCATATTCTTTTTCTGCTATTGGAGTGTTTGGTAATGCTGCACAAGGAAACATTTTTGCTGAAGTATGTAAACCTATCTCCATTAAATAACACAATCCATCAACCCAAGTATCTAATGTTTCTAATGGTAAACCCATTACTAATTCTACATAAGTATCAAGTTTATCTAACTCATATTTTTTTAAAAATTCTGCTAATTTACCGTTATCGATGTTCTTCCGTTTTACTGCCTTTAGTGTTTCAGGATTCATCGATTGTAATGCTATAGTTACACCAGTCTTGTCAAGTTCTTCGTCTTGCATTATTTTAGCAATATCCATCACCCTATCAGCGTGACCTTTAGACCACGACACCGAGAATCTAATTGGAAATCCAGTTTCTCTTTTTTTCTTACCCATATACTCTACCATATCTTTGTGTTCTGGAAATAATCCAAAATTACTATCAGCACAATCTATAAATTCTATTTTGTTTTCTGATGCCCAATCTAATTCAGCACATATTTTTTCAATAGAATGTCTTTCTATTTTAGTATAAAGGGTATCTCCAATTTCACAAAATGTACAAGCATAAGGACATCCTCTCGATGGTTCAACTGTCATTTTAAATTTTTGTATGTGGTCAGGTTTATTGGAAATTAATTTATCAAATGTTCCATCTAAATAGGGACTTGGCATGAAATTTAAATCTTTAACTCTATCTCGTTGCTGATTTATACTTGTGGTTAAATCTTCATTTTTATATGAAATACTTAAAACCTTACTTAAATCAGGAGTATCGTTTAATAATTCCAACAAAGTTTCCCTTATGGTTTCTTCTCCTTCATGATGTGCTATAATATCTACATATGGACGGTCTTTAAAAAAATCATATATTGATGGATTTCTTCTAACCCATCGAGTATTGTTAGAACGTGGTGGCATCTGTCCACCATAAATAACCACACATTCAGGCCATTTTTGTTTTATTAATTCTGCTATCTGATTGGATAAAGTCCAAGACCACACATTACAGGAAAATAATGCAACATCTGGTTTTTCTGTGATGTGTTTCATTATTTTTTCTTTTTCATCTTTCCAGTATATCCAATTACTAACATTATAGTTTTTAGATATAACTTCATCAACTTTACAATAACTCCACAACACACCTGTACTATACGGCAACCGAACTTCTCCGTATCCAAAAATATTACTGAACTCACATATTAAAAGGTTTTTCATATGAATAAGTATCTCTTAACTGACAACTTGGTTAAGAATTTTAATTAAAAAATCATCCAAATCAAAATTACTTAGATGTAATTGATTATATTTAAGTATTGGAATAGAATCTACATATAACTTATTTTTTTCTACATCACTTAATAAACATATTCGTTCTACTTCATCCATAATAAATTCGTGTCTGTCCTTGTCGTTTCGTATTTTATCATATGATTCATCAAACACATTTGGAAAACTTTTAAATCCAAATGATTTAAATAATTTTAAACTATTTGCACCTGCATTTAATATAAATGGATGTAATATCATACATTTCCACGCATCACCAACCAATCTTTTATGATCAAATGAAGTTTCACTAATAACACTAAAATAACTTTTATCGTAATGAGATTTCTTAGGATTAGAATTTCCAATTTCAGAACGATAAACTCCGTGTTTAAATGAACATAAATCACTATCCATATCTTTTGTTATATCAAGATATATTGGCAATAAATCAAAAATCTTTCCATCGGCGTCTGGATTAAAATCATATAATCTTTCCTTTAAAGTATCAATAGAGGCCCCGTCTCTATTTGTTGCCGATAATAAAAAATAGTTTTCTAATTTTCTTTTATAAATTTCTGACAAAAGTACCAATTTATGTCCCAATAACGTTCCGTTGTAATTTAAAAAAGTATAAGGTCTTGGTTCTACATTGTCTAAGTTAAGTAACCATTTTTTATAATCTTTTGGTTTACCCTCGTACTCGTGATTGATTGCCATATCTGTAGATAATGCCACTTTTCCAAATTCCTCACCTTCCAATCTAAATACTTGAGCTCGTACATACAACTCCAATGTAAACCCAACGATTCCCTTTTTGATTCCATGTGAACTTGTTAAAAATTTTACTCTATCGGTGTTATATCCCATTTCCATTAATAAATCTAAAAGTGGTAACGTAGATTTAACATCTAATGCTTCAGCTTTTCTATCTATAACCACCCACAATGTTTTATCATTCCACGTGTCAGTTGGTGGTGGGAATTTATCAGTTATGAATTTCTTCAAATAGGATATGTTTTGAATTGCGAGAGCTTTAAATATTTCATCTGATTCGACCACCCACAAATGATGTTTGATATCAAATGTATTATGTTTATCATGAAGATGATTAGCAATAGGTGAAATTGTATCAGCTTCAAAGTTTCCATGTAAACTTATACTAAAATCCTTAAATTTATCATAATCAAGAAATTTATTTTGACGAAATATAATATCTGAAATCTGCTTATCCATCAAAAAACTCCTTTAAAATCTCTTTACTTGTTTTACCTATATCAAAGTCACTCTGTAAATCACCAACATCATAATGATAAGTACCAAACTTAGTATTACTGTTAAATAATTCTGATGTTTCTTTTGTAGTAATGGTTTTTCTCGATACTAAATATCTAATACCGGATAAATTTGATTTAATTGCATCATATATGTTTTCACAATATATAACATCATTAACTGAATCTTCCGTTAGTGTTATATCTTCTCCATTTACTATCTTAAAAAATGAACTCTGTTTCTTGGGTTGCGGTAAAAAGCACGATACTCGTAATATTAAATAATCTTTACACTTGTCTTGTATGATATGTTCTGAAATTCTTTTAAATATCGCATAAGGTGTCAAGGATTTTGGTGCAACTTGAATACTTGAGATATAAATAAATTTTTTATGTGGTACTTTGACTAAAGAATATGTTAAATCAATGTTATCTTTATAGCATTTCTCAGACACATTCTGTAATTCTTCTAATTCAGAATTAAATGCACAATGTATTATCGTATCTACTCCTTCGGAAATAATTTCATCTGTAAGTGGATTTTCTCTTGTAATACAAATAGGATTCTTATATTTATTTACCAAAAATAATCCAAGTGAACCATTAGTTCCGGTAATTAATATTTTTTTGTTTTCCATATTAACTCACTATTTGACTAAACATATTAGAAATCAACCCTTTTATATCAAAATTCATAAATATATTTTGATTATATTTTATCGTTGGTATAGATTCCAAATATAATTTATGTTTATCCTTTTCACTTAATAAACAAATTCTTTCTACTTGACTTAGTACAAAGTTATGTCGAGTTACATCATCTAGCATATCATCATAAGATTCATCAAACACATTTGGAAAACTTTTAAATCCCCAAGACTTAAATAACTTTAAAGTACCCCTACCCGCATTGAAAATCATTGGATGTAATATTGCAGATTTAATATGAGATGTAATTCTAGCACAATCATATGATGTTTCATTTGCAAGATAAAAATAACTCTGATTATAATGATATTTCTTTGGTTGAGAATCTCCAATTTCTGATGAACCCTCCCCATTAGGTAAGGAAACCTCATATCCAACCGTTTCACTCTTAGAAAGATTTCTATCTATATCAAGATAAATTGGTAACATATCTAAAATTTTACTTTTATCAAGGCTCTGTACTCCGTTTGGTTGAAATTCTCTAACTCTCTCTCTTAATGTATCTGTATCATCATCATCTCTATTTAATGCGGATATTAAACAATATTTATCTAATTTTCTCCTATACAATTCTGACAACAATAGTAATTTGTGTGGTGGTAAACTTCCTGCATATGATAGGAAAGTGTAAGGTCTTGGTTCTGTATTATCTAAATTCAATAACCACTTTTTATAATTTTTTGGTTCATCGTTATATTCGTGGTTAATTGCTATATCCCTATCTACTAATTGACCAAATTGTTCATCAGATAATTTAAATCTAAGTGACCTCAAATAAAATTCAAATGGAAAATTCACAAGTAAGTTTTGATTTTCATAAAATGAATTACAAAAAAATTTAATTCTATTTATATTGTATCCAAGTTTTTTAATTTTACCGATTAGTCTCAAGGCAGATTTTTTATCTAAATGTTCCATTCTTCTGTCTATAACTATCCACAATCTATCATCATCGTGTGTCTGTTGAATTTGTGGAAATGTATTTTTAATATAATCACTAAAGATGGATTCATCATACATACTTTGAAATATCGTATCCGATGGAATAAACCAAAGATGATATTTGTAATTGTCGTCAGTAGAATTATTTACAAACCCAAAATTACCATCATCATTCCAACAGCTAAGCGTACACTTGTAATCTGAAAAATCAGATGATGTCAGTACCATTTTCCCAACCGTAGGTGAACTATCTTCAGTATCCCATCCACCCCAACTCATAATAATTCCTCAAGTTCATCAACCATTTTTAATTTCATATTTGGAATAAATGTTTCATAAAAATGATAGTAATTATGTTTTATGACATCTTCTATTGACCAATACCAATCATGTATTTCTTTAATTGGTTTATTACATAATTTGATAATTTCCTCTTCTATCATATTAAATCTTTTTTTAGTATCATAAACTTTATCATAACTCTCGTCAATAAATGGTTCAAAGGTTTTAAATCCATACTCGTGTAATCTCTTTAGTGCACCAACATCATCTAAGTAAATAAAAGGTTGTAAATTGGTTATTGGTTTCCAAATCTTTTCACTAAAAATTAATTGGTCTTTCCAATCCGTAAAGTTGTTACCTGTAACTATTTGAAAATAACTATTTAAAAAATATTTAACATCAAATTTTTCATATGAATATTTTGTATTGCTTAAATCTTTCTCATCAATTACCAACGGCATCTTTTTTTCAAGTGATATTCTTTCTTTTTCGGTAACCATCTCTTTCCAATCCCAATCAGTAATCTTATTAGCAAAAGAAACATAACCCTTGTCTAATAAATTATGTCTATTTAAACTCATAACTAACTTAACTCTATGGTCTTTGGGTAACCTATTAAATGAAAGATAATACATTTCTCTTATTGTATCTTTGGAATTTACCCATTTTTTCATATTCCTTGATGATTTATTATTTCCATGATACATCATTGTTGGATTTTGTTTTGTAAATCTCCATTGGTCTATTGCACAATATTCATATTGTATAATATTAATTTTGGTATCTAATTTAATATTATTGTATGTGTTATTACTATCCATGTAAATAAAACTCTCCTGTGGAATTTTAAATTTCTTTAATAGAAAATGTATTCTTTCGAGTAATGGTTGGTGTAATATACTATCTCTGTGATGTGAACCTAACCCCTCATATCCATAATTAATTAATAATTTACATTTACCTTCTTGAATATCTTTGATTACATCATCTGAAATAGAATCAAAAAGACTTATATCTTCAAATGTCTCTGGCCATCTATTGTATCCAAGTACCCAGGCAAAACAATTTACATCAATATTGTAAATATAATTGTTTTCTATCTTACTAATTGGTAAGGTTTCCATACTTAAATGTTCCCACTCTCGTACAGCTGTTTGTTGATAATCAAACTTAATATCTTGTAACATTCCTAAAAAAACATTACCACAATTACAGGTTTTTTTATCTTGAAATTTAAAATTTTCAAGATTGGGTATAGGATCACCATTTTCTTTAAATTGATTAAATCCAAAAATTAATTTATTCATTATTTTTATACCACTCAATTGTTTCTCGTATACCATCTTCAAAAGAATAATCTGGTTTAAATCCAAGTTCAGTTGTTATTCTTTCAGTACTAACCATTCTATATGGAATAGTAGTTGGTTTTGAATTATCCCACTCTACTTTTGGAGTTTTACCTGTAACTTTTAGTATCGTATCGACAATATCACCGATAGTTACGGTTGAACCATAACCAAGATTATATGGTCTCATAGATTCTCCCTTTTCTAATATTAACAACGCACCCTTAACAACATCCTTAACATAAAGAAAATCTCTAACCACATCAGGATTTCCCCAAACCACAAATGGATTCTCATTTTTTAAAACTCGATTAATTAATGCAGGTATTACATGACAAGTTTTAGTATTAAAGTTATCATAAGGACCAAACATAGCAGTTCCTCTTGCAATTCCAATTTTCATATCAGAAAAATGTGAACAGTGTTCCATGATTTTTTCTCGATATCTTCTCGACCACCCATATCCATAATATGAAATATATGGTTCATCATCCCAATACTCATCTTCTGTTATTGGATATCTTCTATCAGGATAACCAGTAGAACTATTTATATCTAAAAATCCTTGTATACCACATTTATTACCTGATTCTAAAAGATTAGACACGAGTGATATTTGAGTTTTTGCTATTTTAAAATCTGTTGGTACATCGGATGGGTGACAAATTTTTCCTGCTGCATGAATTACATAATCTGAACCATCTACAAGTTTCATACAATCGTCAAATTTTTCCAAATCAATATTATCCAATACTTCTATTCTATCATCAACTACATTTAAAGGTCTGTTATGTGTATGTGTTTTTATTTTAGCACCACGATTTAGAAGTTCTTTTATGTAATGTGTTCCAATCATCCCACTACCACCCGTAACTACTACTTTTTTATCTTTAAACATCTTTACTCCTCTCCTCTCTAATCTGTGATACAGTATCTGACCAAGTTGATTTTGCTGGGATAAAATCTTTACAATATATTAAACTAAATAAATCAATAACATCCCTAAGTATTTTCCTAAAATAAACTAAATTAGAAGCCTCACCACCATCCAATAGACCAATCTCATTTAAATAATTTTGTGGAAATTTAAAATTATAGTTTGGAATTATATCACTATAATCTATACAATTATATTTTTGATATAACTCTTTTGTAACACTAAACTCCTTATAATCAGGAAACAAAGAAAATAATTCTCCTTTATCCATATCCTTAAAATCTCGATATGTTGTTGATATATCACTACTTATATAAAATAATTGATTATCAACCAACCGTTGAGTGTTATCAGAATCCTGTTCTTTGTATTTCTGTATTATCCTATCAAAATTACTAACAAAATCTACGTGTTTATATGACTCATACAAATCAGTATTTCTTTCGAAAATATCACCAGTAGCAATATCAACCGGTTCTTTATACTCATAATGGTCAAGTGTAGATAAAAGTGTAACATTGTTTTTTCTGACATGAATACCTATTGAATCAGATACTTTATCTTTTATTAGAGATTTTAAATAAGGATTTTTTAATTTTAATAATTTAAAAACTGGTGGTAAATAGTAAATTCCGTTATTTCCACCAATATTATCTGATCCAGGTTCTGGTGCCGTAATATTATCTATATTAGGACCACCATCATCAGGACCACCATTCAGATAATAATTTTTTGATGTGTCTAAATCTAATATACTCTCATCATATATAAGTTCTATAAATTCTCCATGCATATTATAATAAGGATTACCTTGTTCTACTGAGTAATCTACAAAAGTAGATTCGGTATATGGAAAATCAACATAATTAGTTTCCGGCCAGTGATATGAATCAAGTAAAATAGTAAATTTAAAATCATGATGTTCACTTATTTTATAGGCAAGTGCCCAATGTGGAAGTCGATTTCCAAAACCGGTACATACATCACTTTGCCAAAATTTATCTGTTACTTTTATATATCCCATATTAGTCCTTGAATGGATTGTGTCTAAAATCCAATTTATTATCTTTGTTTTCTAAATACCAATCAATGGTATTATTAATTCCATCTTCAACGGAAACAGAATTCTCGTATCCGTAATTATATGCCCTTGACATATCCAATATTCTTTTGTGGTCTCCGTTTGGTTTTGATGAATCAAATTCTACCTCACATCCAAATTTATTTGCAATACTTGTTGCAAGTTTTCCTATATTAACCCCAACTCCACTTCCAAGATTTAATGGTTCGGTTATTTTATTTTCTACCGCGTAAAGCATCCCTCTTGCAACATCTATAGAATGAATAAAGTCTCTGATTGGTGTTCCATCTCCCCAAACACTCATAGTGCCACCCTTACCGGCTTCTTCTGCCTTTCTAATCAAAGAAGGAATTACCATTGCAGTTTCTAATTCAAAATTATCCCATTTACCATAAACATTAGCCGGTCTTACAATAGAAATATTATCCCAATCATATTGTATTTTATAACCTTCTGCCTGTAATTCACCCATTCTTTTTGCCCATCCAGGTAACTTATCATTATCAGATGGAAAGGTTTTCCACATATCATCTTCGTGTGATATTTCTGATGGTGTGTAAACTCCATAGGAACTTGTGTATAAATACCAATCCACTCCTGCTTTAAATGCGGCTTCCATCATATTAATATTAAACTTAACCAATGGAATAAAATAATTTAAGGGTTTAATCTTTGGCATTTCTGCGGATGCCTTTATACCGGCAACATGAAATACATAATCCATACCCTCACATATCATTTCACAATTTTCATAATTAGTCAAATCTACTTTATGAAATTCTACCTCTTCAAAAAAATCAACAGGTTCATCAAGTGAAGCAACTCTTATTTTTGCTCCCCTATTTAATAATAGCTGTACTAATTCTCTACCTATCATTCCAGTTCCACCTGTCACTAAAACATTTTTATCTTTAAACATCATATATCTCCAATAATTTTTTAACTATCATTTCTATCTACTTTCCTTTCCAAACGTAACCAATGTAAATCTTGGATTCATCGCATAATCAGTTACATGACTAACAAAGTGTGGAAATTTAAATTTATCAAGTGTATTGTTTATAATGAGTGCACGATTAAATTTTGGAAAAATTGGAATAACAGAATCACTATCATCAGTTTCTTCACTTGCCGTGTCTAAATGAAAAATTCCACCCCAATCCCATATCCAATCTCGATTAATGTAATATAAACAACCAACACTACTAACCCATTGGTCTAAATGTGTTCTGTAATGACAACCCTCGTCCATTTTATAACACCTTAAATTGTAATCATTTAAATCAACTTGACTTATATTTTCTAACATAGGTTTAAAATACTTATCGTGTATATTTCCTACATCAGAAACTAACCCATCTGAACTCCAAAACTTAGCACTATATGATTCATTTTCTTTTGGTAAGTATTTAGACTTTGTTTTAGCACTCTGAAAATGTGATTCGGAATATAAATCATCTCTAATTTGGTCTGATATTTTCCAATCTTTATTATGATAATATAATTCTTCTAATTTATTCGCATCATCATTGGGTAAAAAATTATCTATGATTACATAACCGTTTTTATTATAATCTTCTCTAAGATTATTTAAATCCATTACATACCTCAGATATAAAATCTACATCTTCTAAATTTATTGATGGGTGTGTTGGTATAATAAACCCCCTTTCATAAATTTTATTTGCAACTTCTCCGTTAAATTCTCCGTATCTACTTTTCCAAAAATTATGTTTTCCAAGATTTCCGTGTGACCAAACTCGTGTTTCTATACTATTCTCATTACATTGTTTAATTACTGATTTACGATGATCATTTGATTCTGCCAATACTCCGATGTGTAAACTAACAGGTGTGGTATTTGTGCAATCTTGTAGTTCAAATCTATAATTTAATTTTTCAGTATATCGTAAATGATTTTCATTTCGTTTTTTAAATATAATATCTGCCTTTTTTAATTGTCGTAACCCAATGTATGCCTGTAAATCAGTAGACCTTACATTAAATCCAGGTTCGTTAAATATGAATGGAAAGTTTTCATCATTTCTATATTCATCATTAGCTATATCCTTTACCCACCCATGTGACCTCAACTTTAACAATTCTTTATATAAGAACTCATCATTTGTATTAATAAAACCACCCTCAATTGTAGATAGTTGATGTCCAAAATAAAATGAAAAAGATGACATATCTCCTAATGTTCCAACAAAACTCCCATCTCCATATCTAGCACCTACTGATGCACAAGAATCTTCAAGAATATAACACCCATACTTTTCTTTTAAATACAAAAGGTCTTTTTTTCTATGTGGAACTCCGAGAACATGAACAAACATAAATCCATCAATATCTCCTTTTTTTAAATAATCCTCTACAATATTTAAATCGATATTATAATTGTCTTTATCCGCATCAACCATTATAGGTTCTATCCCAAACTGAATAAACGGACTTACGCTAGTAACCCAACCATTTGCGGGTACTAAGAATTTTTTATTCTTTAATAGTCCTGCATTCAATAGAGAATACACCATCAATAGATTTGCAGATGAACCACTATTAACATAAACAGAATACTTAGTACCAATGTATTCAGACCACAACCTTTCAAATTTTTTGGTAACATCACCCATAGTAAGTCGTGGATTTGTCCGTAACCAATCTATAAGTGAATTAATATCACCTTCATCAATAGTATCAGAGGCAAGTGGATATTCCCAAATAGATTGTCCTGTTAAATCTAATGATTTACTTATCATTATAATAATCACCCCATTCTATAATCAACGAAGAACCATCTCTGTTATATGCAGTTTGAAATGCAGGAAAGATTTCTTCTGGTTCATTTAACAATACCACATCAACTTCACCCAAGATTTGTTTAAATGGTTCAGTATAATTGTTGGTATGTTGAACACCACCGTTTAGTGGATTGGTAGAACCAATAGAAGTTCTCATTATAACCTTTGGTTTAAATGTCTGTTCTGTCATATTTTGCATTTTATCTAAATGATTTACTAATGCATCCATACATCTCATAAAAAAATCAAATCTTGGAAAACAACTAATTGGAACTATTCCATTCATTGCCATTCCAGTACTCATTCCCATCTGTATTTCTTCAAATACAGGCAGTTCAAGTCTTTTTTCTTCAGGTAATGTATTTAATGTGTTGTAAATTGCATTACCACTATATAAAACTGATTGACCAAGAAAGATTGTTTCTTCTTTTTCACTCAACCACTCCATACTTCTTATTATTTCATCTTTATATTTCATTAGAATAACACCCAATTTCCTGTTCCATGATGTGGATAATCACTTTTATATTTATAATAAATTATATCACTTGGAACTTCTTGTTTACCACCCCAAGTTTCTTCAACCGGTGTATTCGTAGAAAGGTTATTATCCTCAACTACAAACTGAATTGGTAAATCAAAGTTCTTAGCATACTTATATGATTCATGAAATATCCCACTTTCAAAAGTCATATCTCCAACAAAACACCAAACTTTATTTTTCTCGCCTTTCATCTGAATGGATTTGGCAGCTCCAAGTGCTATCGGTATAATACCACCCACGATGGCAGATGAATAAAATTTAGGTTCATCACAATATACACTCATACTTTTTCCACGAACAATCAAGTCCATTAAAAAATCTCTCGGAACTCCGTGTAGTAATGCATGATAGTGATTTCTCCAACTACTAAACACCCAATCATCTTTACTAACATCCTGAAATATCTCTATCAGTTGTTCCTCGTTATTAGAACTCAAATGAACCGGTGCACTAATTTCACCATCTTCATATCGTTGTTTAACTTCTGTTTCAAAGTCTATTAAAAACTGTTTATCTATCATTTGTCTCTCCAATTTAATATAGGGTTTTTTATAGGCCATTCAATACCAATTCTTTCGTCATTCCACTTTAGTACATCTTGATCCATCCAATCAACATAATCATGTGGGTATGCCTGTGTGTAATGAAATAAACATTCATCAGTTAAACATAAATGAGCATTTAAAAAATTTGGTGGAATTAAAACACTTGTATGATTTCTTTCTGAAATTAAAAAACTATCCCACTTTAAGTAATTTACCGATTCAGGTCTATTATCCACCACTACTAAATAAATTTCTCCCCAAACACAAGTAATGTTTTTCCAAGTCACATTATCTCCATGTAATCCTCGTAATACATTTTTTCGTGAACGAGTAAACTTAGATATCTTCCACTCATGTCCCTTTGGTAATACTTCGTTTTCCTTTTCCCAAAAAGTCCACATCTCACCTCTATAATCATGAAAAGGATCAGGAGTAGCCACTTTAACTTCAGGAAATACTTTAGAATTTTTGATATCTACTTTGAAGTCACTCATAGGATTTTTCTCCAATGATTTAATAAATCATCACATATCTCATCTAAACCCTTCATTGGTTTCCAATTAGTTTTTTTTCTAAATTTTTCACTACTCGGTATCTGTAATGTAATATCAGTAGGCCGTATTCTACTTTTATCCTCTTTCTTTTTTAAATCTGATTTAGTTGATTTAGATATTAATACATCTAATGCTTCCCCAACCGTACAAGTGTGTTCACCTCCGATATTATATACCTCACCAAATTCACATTTATCTATGGCTAACCAATATGCCTCAACTGCATCATCTATGTGATTATATGTTCTAACTGATTGTAGATTTCCATGTCGTATAAAACCATCTCCGTTTCCCTTTTCATTTTGAACTATTTGATGTGCAAAAGATGAGAGTGCAAATCTTTTTCCTCGTCTTTTACCCTCATGAGAAAACATACGAGTTATTATAACTTTCATATCAAATGCCTCATGGTAATAATTAGATAATAAATCATGTCCAACCTTTGATATTGAATATGGATTTGCCGCTCTAATTGGATTATTCTCGGTGATTGGTATTTCTTCTGACGATGGATTACCATATACTTCAGATGAAGATACACTAACAATTTTTGGATTACAATAATCTCTTTCTTTTGCCAATCTAAGTTCTTCAAATAAATTAGTAGTTCCAATTATATTTGTAGTAAGAGTACTGACTGGAGTAAGAAAACTTGATTCTGGAAAACTTTGTGCTGCAAAATGATACACTAAATTTGGTTTTGCAATATTTATAATTCTTTCAAGACTACCTCTATCTAATAAATCACACTCTTCAAATATAACCCTATCATCACCAAATAAATGCTTAATATTTTCTTCCTTACTTCTCCACCTTCGAGTAGCAAAGATTTGTACATTTGGAACATTTTTTATAAGATAGTCGGCCATATGACTTCCAACAAAGCCTGTAATACCTGTTATTAAAACTCTCATCCCCAAGATTCATTTATAAAATTATATAACTTATCGGCCCATTCTATTTGAACTTCTTCATTTGGATGATTACACTCAGTTAGTCTATTTTCGGCACTTTTTAAAAATGGTTCTTCATAAAAGTAATCAAAATTAATTAATTTTGTAATATTACAATCCCTATCCATAAAACCATCCGGATTTCTATCCCCTTCAAAGAAAATATATTTAATATTTTTTGATTCGAAATAAGATTGTAACCCTAATACATACCTCCAAGATATTTCAGAACATTCTTTATTAGTAGGAACATAATTAAAATTTATTTCATCTCTATCAACCGAAGTATCCCTTTCGTTATGATCCCATGCACTATAACCATCATGTCCGTATTGTGCACCCCACCAATGTCTATCCGCATCACTTATTTCAGCATTATTATCTTTATATACAGACCAAATTTCATTTCTAACTGGATATGTTAATTGTATAACAAATATAGTTTCTTCTAATTTATCTTGATTATTGGTAATCCAATCAAATGTCTTTCTGTAAATTCTCTGATTAGATTCACCACCTCTTGCTTCATTTACATCAGTTGAATTAAATTTTTTGGAAAGAAAACCACTATATTTATCTATATAAGTAACCTTTCCCTCGTCAACTTCTGTGTTTTTTAGGCCTGTGCCGTCACTATAACTACACCCGTTTGTGTATACGTATTTTATATTCATAAAACTAAAAATCCTCTGCTAAAGAGGACACTATTTAAAGTGCCTCCGTGTGTTTATAGTCATATTATGATCGGTTAGGTCTTTGGGTTTTTATACCCCCTGTTTATCATACTGACTTATATATAAGTATATATATTTTAAAAAAATTTATATTTTTTCTTTAATTAGTGCTATATACTCATCATAATGTTCATAACCATATTCAGTAAGTCTGTTATAATTATGAATTAGTATATCTTCCATACCCCAAAACCATTTATCCATATCCTCAATTGACATAGAACATAATCTTTTAATCTCACCATATATTAAAAGTTTTCTTTTTTCACTATTTAATTCTTTATCATAACTTTCATTAATGAATGGGTGAAATGACTTAAATCCAAATTCTTTCATTGATGATAAAGTATTTGGTTGTCCTATAAAAATAAATGGCTGTAATGTCATCATCGGTTTCCATAATTTTTCATTAAAATATACATATGGAAATTTACTACCCTCATCAATTTCAAAAATAGAACCAGATAGTACATGAAAATACGAATTAAAGCATTGAACTACATTGATTGCATAAGTAGGAAGGTAACTCCAATCACCAGTTTTATCCCTACCTTCCCAATAATATTTAGAATCAAATTTTAAATCTCTACCACCTAAGATTTTATATTCATTATTTTCTATTTCACCGTGTGCATTACTAAAAAAAGTTGCATTACCACACTTTAACAAATCATTATCTCTGAGAAACTCTATTAAATCCAATCTATGACTTCTCGGAGAAGAACTAACGGAATAAAAGTGTTTTAATCGTGAAAAATTTCTTCCATTTTTAAAAATATTTAACATATGTGGATGATAATATTCCTGTTTAATACTATCTAATTGTAATTCCCATTTATTAAAGAATTTTTGAATAAAAGAAAAATCTTTTTGTTGTTTACTATCAATTAAATATTCCGGTGTCATCCAAATCAAATTATTCTTGTTAATTTTATTTTTCTGCATAATAGTATCCAAATCACCTTGTTCTTCAAATTCATAGTAGGTATATCCTTCGTCATTCACCCCACCCTCTCTTATATTAACAATAACTCGACAATTATTATTCTGTAAATCAGAAATGAGTCGTTTTTCATTTTTAAGGTAATTTAACATATCAACTAAATTATCACCATCTAATATCATTACATATGGAGCATCTGGCCAACCATTTTTATTAATATTTAACAAATTAATTTCATTATTTACAAAATTACTGATATTATCAAACCCACTCATAAAAAAACTATTATCCCAAACATCAGAAAGGTTGGTTATATTAAAAAATTTAAAAAAAGATTCTCCCTCTTGATGTGAATGTCTCATATAAAGAATATCAACCATTAAAAACCTCCAATATTTTTTTATCTGTGTGGTGTATGTGAATACCCAATTGACTACTGTTGTGCAATAGAGTTGTTTTCATTTTAAAATATAATTCATCCATTTCTTTTATTGAAAATTGAGAAATTCTCTTTATCTCATTATGTATTTTTGACATTCTCACATCATATTCTATTTCATCATCATATGACTCGTCAATCCAATCAGAAAATGTTTTAAATCCTAATCTTTTTAAGGTTTTTAAAGTTTTATATTGTCCGACTATTAAAAATGGTTTCATACAGGCAAAAGATTTATATAACTTCTCATCAATATATACTCGTGGGGAATCTTCGGTACTATGTGAATCTGACATAGTGACTATATCAATATACGAATTATAATATAGTGGTAAATTTAGTTTAGTTGAGGTATATGATGATTCAGACTTTAAATCTAAATGCAAAGATTGTCCTGCACGATTCCAAAAATGAGAATTAAAGGACATATCAAATTTTGACAATAATTTATTTTCAAGTACATAGGACAACAAGTCAACTCTATGTGGTTTTGTGTTTCCATTAAAAGACAAAAAATGTTTCTGTCTATATAACTTTTCACTATTCTTATTAAAGTACTTTATAAGTTTTTTATCTATTTGTTGCTGTTCCAATATACAATCTGCCATAGAATAGTTATTAAGAACCTTACAAGATAAATCATATCCATTTAGATGAAAATCAGGTATTATTACCGATACATCATATTCTAATTTACACAATTCTTCTATTTTAGGTTGATGCAATCCGTACAATTCTTCTGATAAGGTATCCATATACCATAAAATTATTTTTTTATTCTTGTCCGTAGATTTAATAATTTCAAACGGACTATCACTTTCATATGATGGTCGTATTAAAAATATATCACACGAATATAATAATTTTAAATCTTGTATTTTTTCAAATAATATTCTATTTGTCCAAATTTCATTAAAATTATTTAGAACTTTATTATTAAAGTAAAATGCTGTTTTCATATTAGAAAACTTTAGATTGGTGTTGCATATTTCTACGTCCCCACCACATCATTTCTTTACACCACTTTAAAAAATCTTTTTGATAATTTTTATTTTCAAAAGTGTATTCATAACCTGAATTTTTTAATTCTTTATTCTCAAACAATACATCTTTTATATTGTAATGAAAATTCTTTTTGATAGGGTACTCTGTATTAGGATTACACACAAATATTCTTTGAAAATCTAAAATGTCATCTTCTACTTGACTATCTAACTTAAATTGAGATAAGAAATTTTTCACATCAGTATACCACTTACCTTCATTCATTGTAAAAATTAAAGATGTTGCTTCTTCAAAATCCCAATAATAATCTTTTTTAACCTCATCTATACTTCTTCCCCAATATTTAGTTCGATTAATAATACCTCTGTATCGTTTTTGAGTTTCAATGTATTCCTTACCAATAAATGTATTTGGGTTGTCCACCATATAAGAATAAAATTTTTCATAAAAGTCTCTATATTGGATTTGATGTGTTGATTTTAAAAATCTTGCTAAATATTGTAAATATCCAAGATTGTGTCCAAACATAAACATCCATCTCCACATACTCATTTCAATATACTCATCACGATTTAATGTTGAATGTCCAACTACCATTAGAGAAGTTTCATCTTTCATTCCTTGTGGGTAATCATGGTGAAAAAATGCAGGTAATGTTTCTGCAACATCAATACCATACTCTTTAACATAATCAGGTTCTGCAAATGGTGTATTTGGTAATACGGTCATTGGGTATACTCCAATGTAATCATAATACTCCAAATCTAATATTTGAAAAATGCCATCGTTAAATGATTTAATGGTTTCTTTTGGAAGTCCGAGAATTAGCTCGATATAAGTTTTTAAATTTTCATCTTTATATAAATCAAAAAATGATTTTAATTTTCCACCATCAACATTTTTTCTCCTTACCGCCTCTAATACTTCTGGACTCATAGATTGTAAAGCAATAGTAATTCCCTTCATCATATTTGCATCAGTTAATAATTTAGCCAAATCAATAACTTTGTCTGCCTTGGCCTTTGCCCAATCAACACGAATATTATCAGGATATCCAGTTTGACTTTTTAAATCTGTCATATACTTCACAATATCTCTATGTTCTTTAAACATTCCAAAATTAGAATCTGCATTATATAAAAATTCTATTTTATTTTCTACTAACCAATCCAATTCCTTAAATACTTTTTCATTTGATTGTTTTTTAATTTTTTGAAAATATAAATCTCCTATATCACAAAAAGTACAACGATAAGGACATCCTCTAACAGTTTCTATTGCCCCCTCAAAATCATACTCGTGGTCTTTATTTTCCACAAGATTATCAAATAATCCATCTAAATATGGACTTGGCATTGAATCAATATCTTCTATTCTTGGTCTTGGTAATGTAGTGTATGCACTTAAATCTGAATCTTTGACCGAACATCCTAATACATTTTTAAAATTAGGATTATCTTTTAAGTTTTCAATTAATATATCTTCAAAGGTAACTTCACCTTCACCATGTACCGCAATATCTACATAAGAATTTTCTCTGAAGAAATTAGAAACTCTATCTGCCTTAGGAGTTCCTTGTCCACCAAAAACAACAATACAATTAGGATATTTTTCTTTTATTTTTTTTGCAATCTTATGGTCGTATTGTGTATTCCAAACAAAATCTGAAAACCCAATTACACTTGGATTATGTAATTTCTCTACAATTTCATCCATAGATTCACGGTAGTAAAACCAACCATCTAATTTATAGTTATCTATTATTTTTTTATTTTGGTGACAATATCCCCAAATTAAACCAGTACTATAAGGTAATTTTACTTGTTGTGCCGTAACATCGGCTATTTCAAATAGGTAAACATTTTTCATATTTAAACTTCCATATAATATTGACCAACAGAAAAGTATTCTGATTGCCGAAAATCAATATTTTTAGATTTTATTATAGTGTCTGATAATTTATTTGTATCGTATTTCCTATGTGCAAATCCCCTACAATCCAAAGAAACTCTACTATTTTTAGAATTATTAAAAGTTTTTGCACCATGTTGATAAGTATTTAAGTTTGCCTCTAATACTTGTCCGTATTTAAGTAAACAAGGTTTGAGTTGATTATTTTCGTCCATTACATACATTGTATTATCATTATCCACATCAATCATCGGTATCCAAAAATTAGTTTCCCAAGATGGATGATAGAATGGAGCTTCACCATCTGAGTGACAATTGAATTTAATTCCATTTTGTTCAACAACTTTACCACCAAACTGTACCCATTCACTATTTTTATTTGATTCGGTTAATTTTTCTTTTGATGGGATAATTTTAACAGATGGTAATTGCTGAACTACTATTTTTGTATCTTTAAGAATACCCTTTACCACATCCTCACAAAATGATTCCCATATTAATTTAAAATCTTTACTTGTTCTAAAGTACTCATACACTTTACCAACTATTTCCTCACTACCAACTTTAAATTTTTCGTGTATTTTTTCTAATTTGCACTCTAATAAATCTTCAAGTAATATCTTGAATGGATACTTTTCAATATTATAATTATGCACTTTCATTATACAAGTCTCCTAAAAAAACTTCAAACCTCTTTAATTCGTAATCGTATTGTGTTCTTAGATGGTTGGCATTATGATAAAGAATATCTTCCATCTCGTAATATAAATTATGTAATTCATCTATACTATAAATAGACAAATTAATGATATTTTCTTTTATCATGTCAAATCTCGTATCAAAATCCGTTTCACTATCGTAACTCTCATCAATAAATGGGTGAAATGTTTTGTATCCCCACTTTTTTAATAATGATAAAGTATTAGGTTGACCTATGACAATAAATGGTTGAAAAGTCATAAAATTTTTATGAATTCTTTCTGCTAAAAAAATGTTACCCTCACTAATTCTATTTTCTGTGGTTATGTTTACATAAGAATTAAATTGTGCCGTTGTATTTAAATAAAATTCTTCATTTGAAAAATTACCAGGTAATAACTTAACATCATTCATATCACCCGGTGTTGGTAACCCATCAGAAGAACCAAAAACATCTTCAATTTCTGATTTTGTATATTGAGAAAAGAAAGTATGTTTTGTTTTTTTAAGTATATTATTCTCTTTAAGAAAATTATATAAATGAAATCTTTCTTCCTTTAAATGGTGATTAAAACTTAAAAAATGAAAATCTCTATTGTATGGTTTCATTGATTCAAAATACTTAGAAAAATCTACATATTTATCTTCTCTATCAACATATGATATTCCCACAAAATCTACATATAAAACATCTTCATTATCACCATGTTCTCCACTTACAACATATGCGTTTGGTACATCTAAATCTTCTACTAAATCAGTTGAATCCCAATCTGGACTATAAAATACAATCTTACACTTATCTTGTTTAGCGTCATCGACTATCTGTTTCCATAAAATATCATCCTTTACATCATCGTTCCAAAATCCAGCACTAAATTTTAAAGCAAAAAATACAATATACTTTTCAGTAGGTAATTCTATAAAATTAAAATTATCATTATTAAATTTAGGAAATGAGAATGGTAGATTTTTATCAGGCCATTTTCCATCTTCGTATGACAAGACTTCCTGTGTATTAACAACTTCAATTTGATTTTGATATTTAATTGTTAAAATATCAATCATCGTAAAATACCCTCGTTACTAAAATCATAACTCATATCAAGAGTTCCATCTTCTAAAATCATACCAGGTCTCCAACAAGTTGACCAATGTTGTTTATCTCTATTAATATAAATAGGAATCATATCATTTCCAAGTTGTATGTGTGCAGTTACTCTATGAGAACCATCTAAATAAGTAATCTTTCCATCTTCGATTTTAACATCTACTGGCATCACTCCACCTGCCTTGATAACTTCTCGTAAGTAATATACTAATGCACCATGAGTATTTTTACCAGTCATTTCCCATACACATTGACATACTGTAACTCCACGACTTATACCATCAAAATTTGATTCTTTTTTTGTTGGTCTTGCACAATATTGAATCTCATTCCAATGGTCAATATCAGGTATAATACCAAAGTTATCGATACCAACATATTCAGAAAACTTTGTGTAATGTAGATATCCATCAGGTTCTTCATACATTTCTTTAATATATTTAAGTTCCTCTTGTCTAACCACCCACAACCTCTGATATTTCAGTCCAACAATTTTTTCTATCTTGGTGTTTATAATTTGCAAAATGTTCTTGATTATATAAAAGAATATCTTCCATTTCATAATACCATTTATGTATTTCTTCTTTTGACATACTACATAATCTTTTTATCTCGTCTAATATCATAAAAAATCTTTTGTCATTATCTACTTCTTCATCGTAAGATTCATCTATCCAAGGCTGAAAAGTTTTATATCCTATTTCTCTAAGTTTTTTCATAGCAAATGGATTGGTAAGATAAATAAATGGTACTAATTGTGATATAGGTTTAAAAACCTTTTCACTCATATAAATACAATCTTCATAATAACAACTTTCAGTAATAACATTAAAATAAACTCTTTTATATTGTGGTGCAAAATTTGACCATTGACCAACTGCCCCACTCCCCCATTCAGGTAAGAATTCTGCATCTATATCACCATCTGCATCAATAGGATATAATGGTTTTATATTTTTTAATGCATTACTAACCAACTCATTTTGTTTTTCGTCTTTTAAAAAATCTCCTATTTTGTTTGGGAATACTCCACCAAAAATCTCATCTACTCCTTTTGCTCCACAACTAATAATTCCCTTATCTTGTAACCCCATTTCATAAATCATTGCAACTAATGCCAACCTATACTCCCTTATAACTCTATTATAACATAAAAAATACTTTTCTCTTATAGTATCTCTACCATCATCTAAATCTTTTTTATTAACAAATGATTGTTTATGTGGATAAAGTTCGTCTATCTTTTTATTATAATCATCATTTAATATTTGATGGTATATTTCATTACTACTCTCTAACATATGATTCATTTCAATAATATGCATCTTCTTTTTCGTTAACGTTGGCATTCTATCACAAAAATCTTTGTATTGTTTTTTACCATTCAAATTACTTGCAACAAAAAAAACTTTATTTGCTGGAATATTATATATATTTAATTCATTATGTAAATTTCTGTATGCCTTTGGATCAACATGACCTTCTTGTGTATAATTAATTAAAAGATAACCATTTTTATTTGCAATTAAATCTAATAACCTACTACTCATAAAATCAAAAATACTACCCCATTGTTTAGGTGCATCATCTCCATCTATACCAAGATAAGAATGTAATCCACCAACACCAAAAGGTAAAACAAAATATGTATTATCTTCTAACTCATCAATACTAACTTTTTCATGTCCATCATCAAAATGTGGATCTAAATTTCCAAGGCCATTTCCCCAATAATAATTACCTGATTTTTCTCCTATTTCCAATGGATGAGTATTTACTTTACCTAATACTGGATTTGTTTCCATCCAATCAATTTCTGGTGGATTTTCATCTCGAAAATCACCATGCTCTCGTCTCCCACCACCCCACGGATCTGGTCTACCTTCGTGTCTAACTACGTCTTCTAAAATTTTAATTTCTTTCATTATAATCCTTGTCCGTATTTTATAGGAAATCCATTTCTAAAATGACTACTATCCTTGTTTATTATTATTTGGTATCCATTTATCAATTCTTTTATTCCACTATTTAATGAGTATTGAGGTTTCCATCCCCTTGATTCAATTTTTTCGTTTGAGACAATATAATCTCGTTTATCCGGATCCTCATAATAATCTGATTCATTTACAACAAAGTCTGGAATATAGTTCCGTATCCTTTTAGTCAAATCTCGTTTACTTAAATTAGTATCACTCAATCCAACATTAAATGCCTCTCCTATATTTTCATCATAGTTATTTATCATAAATTGAAATACAGAGGATACATCTCTTACATGAATATAATTTCTAACTGTATGTGCCTGAAATAAAGTAATATATCTATCCGTTAATGCCTTATATACAAATTCATTTACTAATAAATCCAATCTCATTCTCTCACTCATACCAAAAACTGTGGCAAATCTAAATGTAATTCCACGACACTCACCTAAAATTAAATTTTCAGAATTACATTTGGTTACCCCATAGTGACTTATCGGTGTTAAGGTTTGTGATTCCACACAAACACCTTCGGTTTGTTGTCCATAACCACTATTCGTATTTGGATATATTATTCTTTGGTCGGAAGATGAATTTTTTAAGATATTTTTAATTTGAGTGTAATTTACATCTGTAGCTAAATCTTTGTCTCGGTCACATGCAGGAAATCCTACTATGGCAGCTAAAGGTATAATAATATCTGCATCAGTTACATAATGTGATAGTTTAGAATAATCTCTAACATCACCATATACAAATTTAAAATTTTTATTACTGAATAAGTTTAATAACGGTGTCTGATTGTACATCAAATTATCATACACAACAACTTGATGTTCCTTGACTAACTCGGAACACAATACTGAACCTAAATAACCTGCACCACCCGTAATCAATATTTTCATAATATAACTCCTTGTATATAACTATCTATTACTCTGATAATAAACTAATTTGTTCTTCTTGATCGTGTTCCCAAAATGGATTTGTAAACCTTGTGTTAGAAACAACCCTTACACTTTGTGGTGCACCAGCCAACAACCAAGCAATTTCTGAAAAATTACTATTATGAAACAAAATCATATTTTTATTTTTTGATAATAAAAATACATCAAGTAACGCTCGAGATGATGTAGGTACATCGTTGTCAAACGTTAATATCCTATCACCATATTTACTTTTAAATTTATTTAAAAGTTCATCATTATCACAACTTAAAAAAAAATTATAAGAATTATCATACTCATCTAATCGTCTATAATATTCCTGTTCTATCTCATTAGTTAAATTTTGATATTTATCAAATTCATTTTTACTCTGCTTCCAATCCATATTATTACCAGTTCTCAAATGTACAGAAATGGTTTTATCAGTAAACTCCGATGAATATTCATTTACTTTTTGTAAAAAAGATGGTTTTAATCTTTTTTTAAATTCATTTAAATAAAAAATAAAATTGTCTAATGGTGGTAAATTTTCAATACTATGATTAAAATCATAATTACTACTATTTGTTCCCCATTGGTCAATCTTTTTCACATTAATTCTACCCCATTGATAAAAAAATTGTAAAACTATTGGATTGTCACAATATTTATCCCCATCAAAGATTACAAATTTATCATCAGAATGTGTTATATCATCATCTAAGAGTTCTGATGTTGTGTATTTTTCTAATACATTTTCATTAAGTCCAAATGATTGTGAACCAAAAGGTGAATAAGGATATTTTAAATTAACTGTTTCTTCGTTTCGTGGTCTGAATAATAAAGCATCATCTCTAATTCTAAGTGCACCAACATAACTTATAATTGTAGAACATATACCAGAGTTGTTAATAGAAACAACTCTTTTATCTGATGATTTGATGTCTTTTAATACATCATCACTTATAACTTGTTCCACTAATTTCTCTCTAATTTTATTTTTAAAACATCTTTATAAATATCAACAGCACCTTGTCCAAATTTTCTTCTTATCTTATCAAACCACTCACTTCGATTAAAATACTTTTGAAATGCATCATCCCTAAACTTTAAAATTTCTTCCCTACTCAACGATTCAGTTGGGTTAGGAAATGAGTCCTTTGAGTAATATGAATAACCTGAATATGTTGGTGGTAAATCTATTCCTTTATTAAGTGCCTCAGTAAACAAAGGTGAACCAGGAAATATCATAGTTGGATTAAAATTTGCACTACTTGTATTGAGTTCTGTTGCCAAATCAAGTGTTTCCTGCATAGTTTCGTGGGTGTCTCCACTCATTCCAAACATATAATTACTAATTATTTCTATATCAAAGGATTCTATTTTTTTCACGATATCCTTCACATCAAC
>Ga0307488_10000767_pt1 | contig 26708 bp, 31 predicted proteins | sample SB02metaG_FD_202248 | JGI IMG/M metagenome (GOLD analysis project Ga0307488, IMG submission 202248) | Sea-ice brine microbial communities from Beaufort Sea near Barrow, Alaska, United States - SB 0.2 | ecosystem: Environmental > Aquatic > Marine > Coastal | place: USA: Alaska | collected...
GTCGGCAACGGCAAAAGCAAGTGCGGCATCTGACTTGCGCTTCGCAACTTTAGTGTAATAGGCTAAAAGTGACATAATTTAAATTCCTTTCTAAATGGTGGGGAGCCGAAGCTCCCCGTTGTTGTTAAGATTCCCACTGACTATCATCTTCTGGATGTGGAACGGCTGGGCCTTGATAAGCTGGGTTAGCATACCAAGCGTCACGACCCGAAAGAACCCAAGCCTGAGTTGAAGGCGCACCGTATGTAGCTTCAAATTGATCTACTGATGCTTCTGATGAAACTTCAAAATCTGCTTCTTCTTGTTGCTGTATATTAAACATTTTATTCCTTTCTAAATGGTGGGGAGCCGAAGCCCCCCGTTGTAAACCTAAAAGTTGTAGTCGTAGAATTTATGTGGAGCTTCTGAAATATTAAACCGTTCGTCGTATCTACTTGTCCACACACCGTTCTTGCGAAGGCGAATTTTTTGAACGCTGTTATTAGGATTAGAAATATAATCATATTTTTGATCGTGCTGATTAGAGCAGTGAGCGGAGAAACCACCGACATGAAAATCTAATTTTGTTTTCTGTTTGCTAGTGTCCATTGCGCGGACTTCGATGCACTTTTCAGAAACGATGCGAGTGATCTCATATGGGTGGACATCTGAGTACCCACAATAGTTAGCGAATAAATCGGTTGTTGGAATTAATTTTTGCATTTTTTGTTTCCTTTCTAAATGAGGAGGGCGTGTGCCCCTCTCCAATAAAGACATTATGCACTATACCTCATATAGAGTCAACCCCTAATTCTTTAATAATAACAACGATGTAACCAAACAAGGGGAACGGCTCACCCACTAAAGTCGAGAAGAGGAACGGCCTCAAACCCTTACCCACAAAGGGATACAGCGTTTCCGTTACCGTGTTACCGCAAAAAGTGATTTTGAAAAACTTTATTTTTTTTCTCAAATATTCTCTTATACATAGGTTTTTGGTTTACACTGAATATTTTTTAGTTCATAATATCGAACACGATTTAGAAAGGACAGAAAGATGCCAAAAGTTTTCGTAGTTAATCGACCGACAAAAAATAAGTTTGGGTGGACACCTGACCTTAGTGATGCATCTCGTTATGGTGCATTAGAAGTTGTCTTTGAGGAGAATGACAAGCCTCAATTTTTACCAGGCCCATCAATCCAAAAAGCTCGAAGAATAATGAAAGACTTCGGGCCTGAAGATTATATCCTATGGCCTGGGGGTGGTGACCCAATCGCTGTCATGGTAGTCGTTGCCATTGCAGGTGAGATGTCACCAACTGTGAGAATTCTCCGTTGGGAAAGAAATCAGGAAGACGGAGAACGAGATCGTCGTAAGGGCTGGTATATGCCAGTGGCCCTTGAATTAAGAAAGGAATAGAAATGGAATTAGATCTGCTTGAGGACGTTGCACCATCGTCCAATGAAATTGGTGCAGTCGCTGACATGGCAAGTCGTATGCTTGATCTTGAAAACGAGATCAATCGCATTGATGAGCTGTTGAAGCAAAAGAAGCAGGATCTCACTAAGTTGGCCGAACAGGACTTGCCCGAACTAATGCAAGAACTGAATGTCAAAGACTTTACTTTGAGCAACGGCTCGAAGGTTGAAGTTAACGACATAATCTCAGGATCTGTCCCATCTGTCAGCGCGATTGATCGTGCCAAAGGTGATGACAAAGTTACTCTTGAGATACGCCAGCAGCAGTGCTTTGAGTGGTTGCGCGATAACAAAGCGGGTGACCTAATCAAGAGCAATGTTGAGGTTCAGTTTGGACGTAATGAAGATGAAGACTGCAATGCTTTTGCAAAAGAGCTGAGTGATCGAAAGATTTATTACAAACGTAGCGTTGGAGTACACCCAGCATCTTTGAACAGTTACATCAAGGAGCGGATGTCTGAAGGCAAAGAAGTCCCACATGACCTGTTTAAAATTTACACAGGCCGTAGAGCTAAAATTAGGAGAGAAAAGAATGGCTAACCAAATAGCGAAGAAAAAAGACAACAACGTGATTACATTTGATAGTGACCTTCTGCTGGCTGATGCTGGTGCAGGAATGGAGGGCATGACTCAAGATGATTTTATGATCCCTCGACTTGCTGTGCTCCAGCAAATGTCACCACAGGTAAACAAACGTGATGGTGCTTATGTTGATGGCGCAGAGCCTGGTCATATTTTTGACAACGTCTCTGGCCAAGCATCTGATGGTGAAGAAGGCATAACAGTCGTGCCCATCTCATATCGTCGTGCCCACATAGAATGGAAGCCAGACCGTGGTGGCTTAGTTCGTGACCACGGATCGGATTCGGGGATCCTTGAGGGCTGCAGTCGTGGCGCTAAGGGTGAGTACCTGAGTTTAGATGGCAATGAGATTGTCCCGACAGCTGAGTATTTTGTTTATGTCGTTGACAATGATGGTGGCTTCTCACCAGCAATGCTGACAATGAGCAAGAGCCAACTGAAGAAGGCTAGGCGTTGGAACTCAATGATCAACAGGCTGCAGGTTCCGCATCCGTCTGATGAGACAAAGAAGTTCACACCTGCCATGTTTTGGAATGCATACAAAATGACTACAGTCCCAGAAGAGAATGATCAGGGATCTTGGTTTGGCTGGAACATTGAGATGTTGTTTGATGCAAGTTCAGGTGGTATCATTCAAAACTTAAAGTCTGGCCGCGACATATATCTTGCAGCAAGAAACTTCAAAGATCAGGTAAGTTCAGGTGAAGTTAAAGTTTCACCAGAAACTCAAGCTGATGAAGAAGATCTAGAAACTATGTAAGATTGGAGGAGGGAGGCTCAGTCCTCCCTCTTTTTTTCAGAAAGGAATGAGATGTCAGAGACCAAAAGATTTATGGATTTATTCCAAGGCTATTCACTTGCCCACGGCCAGTACCGTGTCCAAAAACACGAGGCAGATGGGAAGCTATCGGGCAGAGCTGTAACAGTAAGCGAGCCAGCAACTGAGAAAAATTTTAGCCACCACCTAAAAGGTGGAGAATATATTCTTGGTATCATAATGCTGAAGGATGACAACAGCTGCAACTTTGGTTGCATCGACATCGACATCCGTGGCGAAGTTAAATTAAAGGACACGTTAGAAGAGCTAGAGAAGAAAATAAGAGACACTCCCCTAGTCATGTGTCGATCAAAATCTGGTGGCGCACACTTGTATTTATTTTGCGAGCCAGCAATTGCGGCCATCGACATGGTTGCCAAGTTAAATGAGTTTGCAGCTGGCCTTGGTTATGGTGGTGTAGAGATTTTTCCAAAGCAGATCTCTCGTGCAAATGAGATGGATCGGGGCAACTGGATTAACCTATGCTACTGGGATGGTGATGAGAGTGATCGATATGCAATCCACAATGGCAAGAAGCTTTCACTAAAACAATTCCTAGATTTAGCTGAGAAGAAGAGAACAAATTTTGATAAGCTGGAAAAATACAAACCAGAGCTGACAAAACATTTTGAAGATGGGCCACCATGCCTCCAACATATAATGACAATGGGATTCCCAGAGGGTGGACGAAATATCTCTCTGTTCAATGTTGGTGTCTACTACCGCAAGAAAAATCCTGATGACTGGCAAGAGGATCTCATGCGCTTCAACTATGATAATTTAGATCAGCCTCTGCCCAGTGGTGAGGTCAATGGACTTGTGAAGTCTGTCAGCAAAAAAGATTATGCATACACCTGCAAGCAATCCCCAATCTGTAATTACTGTGAAAAGTCAAAATGCATCAAACGAGATTTTGGCGTTGGTGGAGTTGGGGGTGGCCAGTCGATTGAGATTGATGCAATCACAAAATATGAGACCGAAAACAAACAGTCTGTCAGATGGTATATTGACATAGGTGGCGAGCGGATTGAGATCACTACCCAGCAATTATTAGATCAGCGCCAGCTGCAGAAGATCTGTGTTGAGAAACTAAACAAGTGCCCCAGCACAATGCCAGCCCAACAGTGGGAGCAGCGGATCAATGATCTGTTAAACTCTGTTGAGGTAATCATTGACCCAGACGATGCGTCACCAAAAGGTCAGTTCGAGAAGATGCTCGACTCATTTTTGACTGGCAAGGTTCAGGCTCGACACCGTGACGAATTGATGAATGGCAAGCCTTGGCATGACCCAGAAGAAGACAAAGTTTATTTCAGGAGTGAGGATCTCTTCATATATTTGGAGGGCAGGAGGTTCCGCTATCCATCCCAACATCAAGTCTGGTCTTGGCTAAGGACGATAGGTGGTGACAGAAAAACCTTTCGCATAAAATCAAAACCAGTTAAAGTGTGGTCAGTTCCTGCTCCTCAATTTTATGATGACGATGACCTTGATATTCCAAGTTCAGTCACTGAAGATTTTTAATGGATGATAAATTAAAAGAGTGCCCTTGGTGCGGCCAGACAACTCACTACTATTTGCAGAAGGACGGCAGGATAATTTGCGACTCGTGCAAAAAGGAAGTAGAAGATGGACAACGAAGAAGAAAAGATTCATAAGCGTTATTCGGAGACGAGCAAATCAAACGTCGAAAAATTTGTTAAGACAATTGACACACTAATGAAAGAGGGTTCGTTTACTGCAGAGCAATTTAAGATGGCAGAGTACATCTTAGAAAAAACTAGATATATCTTGCATGGCAATGCAATTCAGAAAGGAATAAATGATGAGGCACGTTCAGATAATTCTGGGGCCACCAGGGACTGGGAAGACAACAACACTTCTAAAGATAGTTGAAGATGCAATCAACAGAGGCATCCCACCAGAGCGAATCGCATACCTAGCTTTTACTCGCAAGGCAGCGAATGAAGCTCAAGAGAGGGCAATGGCACAATTTGGCCTTGATGAAAAAAGATTTCCATTTTTCAGGACGCTCCACTCTTTAGCATTTAAACAGTTGGAGCTGCAGCGTGACGAGGTGATGAACAACTCACACTATCGCAAGCTGGGCAAGGCGCTGGGGATTGAGTTCAAGGGCATTTACGATGAAGAGCTGGGCCTCCACACTGGAGATGGCCTTGGAGATAAATGTTCAAGAGTGGAGTCTCTGGCCAGAGTTGGCCTTCGTTCAATTGAAGACCAATACAATATTGGCAACGTCAATGACCTGACACTTCACGCCATAAACCAATATGGTGCGTCACTTAAAAAATATAAAAAAGAAAACGGCCTGTTAGATTTCACTGATATGCTCGACCAATATAATTCAGCGTTGCCAGTTGACGTTTGTATTTTTGATGAGGCTCAGGATCTTTCGTCACTGCAATATCGAATGGCCATACTTGCAGCATCAGAGGCCACTGAAGTTTACATTGCTGGAGATGATGACCAAGCCATCTTTGGTTGGGCTGGTGCAGACGTTAATAAGTTCTTGAGCCTCAAAGGTGACAAGCGAGTTCTGCCCCAGAGCTATCGTGTCCCAAGATCTATTCACAAATTATCGTTGGGCATCTTGGGCAGGATCAAAAACCGTTACGCCAAGCCTTGGTCTGCGAAGACTGAAGAGGGCAGCGTTGAGTATATTGCCGACGAACAACAAATTGATTTCTCTGGTGAGAAAACGTGGATGTGTCTAAGCAGATCAAAGTATATGCTCAATCGACTAAAACAATCTGCGAGGCAGCAGGGCTATTCATATTCATACAACGGCAAGCACTCACTAGAGTCAGAAGAGACTCGTGCAATTATCAGCTGGGAGAAGATCCGCAAGGGCAACACCATCTCTCTCTTTGAAACTAAGAACATGATCCAGTTTTTTGGGTTCAATGTAACGCTAGAGAAAAAAGAGGGCTACGGCATTGAAGATGTCGGTCTGCCAGATGCAGCAAGGCAACAGGATTGGATGTCCATGCTCAGGGGCATTGCGCCAGACGAGAGAGAGTATCTGAGATCTGTCTTGAGGAATGGCGAGAAGTTTAGCGACAAGCCAAGGATCTCAATCTCAACCATCCACCAATCAAAAGGTGGCGAGGCAGACAATGTTGTAATGCTAACTGACATGGGCAGACTGTCGTGGGAGAACTCGCACTCCGACGAAGAGAATAGGGTCTGGTATGTTGCAGCTACTCGCGCCAAAGAAAACTTATTCATCGTCAGGCCAAGGGGATTTAGACATTATGTCATCTGAACAAAACACAACACACGCAGTAATGGCACAGAGACACGAAGCAAAAGATAGCCTAGACGATTTCCCAACACCACCGTGGGCAACTCGTGCATTGATGGAGCACGTTTTAAATAATGACACGAAGGGCAGGTGTTTAGAGCCAGCCTGTAACAAAGGACATATGTCAAAAGTTTTGAAGGAGTATTTCAACGAAGTGGAATCTTCTGATATTTATGATTATGGATATGGCAAGGTCAATAATTTTTTGGACAGCTCTCACAAGAATTTTAACTGGGTCATTACTAATCCACCGTTTCGATTAGCAGAAGAATTTATTAATAAGGCAAATGAAGTTGCATCGACTGGCGTGGCAATTTTAGCGAGGACTGTATTTTTAGAAAGCGTTGGGAGATACGACAGACTTTTTGATCTCAACCCTCCAACACATTTTGCTCAATTCTCTGAGCGAGTGCCAATGGTCAAAGGGCGATTGGATAAGAAGGCATCCACCGCCACCAGCTATGCTTGGTTTGTCTGGAAGAAAAATTTTAAGTTCAACAGCCCCAAGCTTATATGGATTCCACCATGCAGAAAATCTTTAGAGAAAGAAGAAGATTATGCATAAGCCATTGGTATTGCTTAGGATAATAGTATAAATAGTTCTTGACCTCTTTGGTGAAAGAGTGCATAATGTCTTTATTGGAGAGGGGCAGTCGGCTCCTCCAATTTAGAAAGGAATTAAAATGACAGACTTATCACCAGTTATCGAATTTAAAATACTGAACCACGGAACTTATACCAGTGGTGAAAAAACATTCAGAGATTGGCGGGTGGAATCTTGGCAAGCTGGAGTGTTTTACACTGACACTCAATTTGATTCAAAAGCAGAGGCTGAACGATGGGTCAAACAGCGGGAAGACTATTTCTTAGCAAACCCTGACAGCCACTTATAATCTCCAAAGCCCCGTCCTCAGAAATGAGACGGGGTTAAGGCAGTAGTAAAACTTAGAAAGGAATTAAAATGAATATCAATCAAGCAGTACAACGACACCTTGATATCGACGCAAAGATCAGAGCATTGACTACTGAAAAGAAAGCTTTGAAAGAGGCAATCGTTTCAGAGATGGAAGATCAAAAGACTAATTTCTTTGTTGGCACTGACGATGATCATGGCCTGAAATTAGTGGAAGCCATCCGCATGACGTTAGACACCAAAGCTGCCAAGGAAGAATTAGGTGAAGAGTGGGTAGGTGCACATTCAAAGGCAGCACTTGTTGTTTCACTTAAACTTTCGAGGGGAGATGCATAATGAGAAAGCTATTCGCCACGTTACTAGCTGGGGCAGCACTCGCTGGGTGCTCCTCCAACACGGAGCCACCAAGCATGGAGCTTAACTTGCACAACAGGCAGGTTGAGATGATGGAGCGGCAAGAAGTTATAGCTGCTATTGAAGAGTGTAGATCGGCAGACCTTCGCCCAGTGATGATCTACTCCAAGATCAAGGTAAACAATTACATCACACCAATTGTAATCAATGTTACTTGCATGACATCCAGTTTGGTTGAGGCTGCACGAAGAACTGCAACCAGAGTTGGGGACACAAAATGATAAACATGATAATCATTGCTGTCATTGTCACCCTGCTAACTTCTGGCTGTGGCAATACAATCGCTGGTCTAGGCAAAGACATCCAGACCATTGGGACAAACATGACTGACAAGGAGGAGAAGAAATGATAAAGATTTATGTCTCTGGGGATGCAGAGAAAGTTATTCCTGAATTTGAAAAATTTGGATTTGATTATTTTTCACCAAGAGGTCTGATAGCTTCTCTCTCTCCAGAGGGAAGGACAGATAAATCAAAAATGGTTTTTGCTCAAGGCCAAGAGATGGTAAGCTCTAATATTTTATTGGCTGTTGGAGACAGCACAGAAACTGCTTATGATGTTGGATATTGGATGGCTCTGAAAGATCACTTCAAATATAAAAGTAAAAAATCTTTTGACGAACACCAAAGATATCTGGTGACATTAGAAACCAATGGGCAAAAATTTCACCCAATGTTACATGGCAATGCTGATGCACACTTGACATCAGAAATTGATCTGATGGGTTTCTGTGGCATCGTTGCTGGGAACTGGGATGCTCCAGTTGGGAAAGAGAACCACCCAGAATGGCAGAACAATTCTATTCGCAGAAGAAAGATCTTAAACCAGTTTTAGAAAGGAATTAAAATGAACCACGACATTAAAGATCACACCACCGCTGACCTATTGTCAAAGTCTTCGTCACCTTACACCACCCCTGAGCAAAAGCGTGAAGCTCTGGATGAGCGCAGAAGACGGAAGCGTGTAATCATCGTTGACATTGATGCAACCTTAGTCGGGTCAAAGGACGCTCCAATTGAAAATGTTTGTAACATCATAAGAGGTCTGAAAGATGAGGAGACCGAAGTTGTTATGATCACTGCTCGAAGCAATTCTGTTAGAAAGAAGACAATGGAGTGGCTCAAGATCCATGATGTTCCGTGTGATGGATTACTGATGCGACCAACTGGGAACAGCGTGACTGATGCATACATAAAGAGAAAAGTTTTCAATGATGAATTCTTGAAGCTCTATGACTTCAGTCAAGTTTGGTTTGTCCTTGAGGACAGGAACGAGTGTGTTGATATGTGGAGGGGAGAGGGGCTGACCTGCCTCCAAGTCGCCCCAGGGGATTATTGATGGATATATATTTAGTCGGCAACGACATTGAGCTTGATAACGAGAAGGTAGCTCGCCTCTTTGACATCAATGCAACGACACGAGACAGGCTAAAAGAAACAATTGAGCGAGCCAATAAACCTGACACTAAATCAAAAGAGCTTCTAGATATTATTGAAGTAAAAATTCAAGAGGCATATGAGGAAGGGAAGAGTGATGGCAAAACAAGAAGATCCTGATGGGATCGATCAGCATCAGGCTGGTGCTAAATTGGATTCTCATAAACCTAAAGTAGACCTAATGTTATCTGGGTTTAGCAGGGCGCTTTTGGCAGTGGCAGAAGTGACCACCTACGGAGCTACCAAATATTCAATAAATGGTTGGCAGGAAGTTAAGGATCCTATTGCTAGGTATTCTCAAGCTAAGGCACGACATATGATGCAAGGCTACACTGAAACATATGACCAAGAATCTAGTTTACATCATGCAGCACATGAGGCGTGGAATGCATTAGCTGTACTAGAATTTATTATTCGGGGGGAAGAAGATGAAAAAACAAGATGAGTTGTTTGAATTGGCTTGGCAAAAAGAATGGCAAGATATGCCAGAGTTTGTCCAAGAAAAGCAGGAGCCTTATTCAAAGCTAATCGTTCGTTTTGCAAATGATGAAGACCTCCAAGAATTCGCTGAAATGATTGGTCAGAAGCTTAATGCGAAAACAAAAAGCATTTGGCATCCAAAATTGGTTCGTGGGATTAATAGCAAAAAGAGATATGTAAATGAATCCTAGATACCCAATTTATGTGATTAGCAAAGGCAGACCAAAAAGGTGTTTAACTGCCAGAGAGCTAACAGAAATGAATGTTCCATTTTATCTGGTTGTCGAGCCTCAAGAAGAAAACGAATATCGAAGCGAGTGGCCTTCTGCAAATATATTGGTAACGCCATTTTCTAATTTGGGCCAAGGTTCAATACCAGTACGAAATTTTGTGTGGGATCACTCAATTAAAAACAACGACAAGAGGCACTGGATTGTAGATGATAACTTGGAAGGTTTTCACAGGTTAAATTTTAACATGAAGCCAAAGGTCACAGACGGAACTATTTTTAGATGTTGTGAGGACTTCACTGAACGATATAAAAATGTACCTCTGAGTGGGATGAACTATTATAATTTTTGTAAGAACACGGACAGAGTGCCACCGTACTATTTAAACACAAGAATTTATAGCTGCATACTTATCCAAAATGATTTGCATCAAAAATGGCGTGGCAAATATAATGAGGACACAGATTTAAGTTTAAGAGTTCTAAAAGATGGGAATTGCACAATTTTGTTTAATGCTTTCCTCTGTGGCAAGGTAACTACAATGAGGATGAAGGGAGGCAACACTGGTGAAGTTTATGAAGACACCGACAACAGGCGAGAGTTTGCAGAAAGTTTGCAAAAACAACACCCTGATGTCGCAACTGTTTCTTGGAAATTTGGTAGGTGGCATCACCACGTTAACTATAAACCGTTTAAGAAAAACAGATTGATTCTTAGAGAAGGTTTAGTTGTGCCACAAAAAATTAATAATTATGGGATGGTATTAAAAAATGGGAAATCTAACGGAAGAACAACGTAGTCGAAAACGTGCTAGAGAAAGGAAAAATCCACTAAGTCGTGAAGAGATGAAGGAAAAGAAACATCAAGAGATGATGGATTATAAAAGAAAAAAATCTCCAGAAGGAATGTGGGATGAATTGCTGGATGGTCAAGTATTTGGAAACTATAGAATTAAGAAGGCTCTGTGATGATAGTATTTGATGTTGAGACAACAGGTCTGCCGAAGGCTGAAGGCTCTGACCTAGATATGCAGCCACAAATAATTGAGTTTGGCGCGATAAAGCTAGACGATGACTTAAAGGAGATTGACCGCACAGAGTTCTTCTGTAACCCTAATCAGCCTCTCCCTGAGATAATAAAAAAGATCACAGGAATAACGGATGATCAGCTTAAAGATGAAAAGCCATTTGTTGCCTACTACCAGCAACTCTGTGAATTCTTTTTGGGTGAGACTACTATGGTTGCCCATAACCTTCCATTCGATAGGAAGCTCCTGAAGTTTGAGCTGGAGAGGATGGACAAGCTGACCGCATTCCCTTGGCCATACAAACATATCTGCACAGTTGAGATTAGCCAAGCTGTGTGGGGCAAGAGGCGAAAGCTTGTTGACCTGTACGAAGAGATAACTGGCAAACCGCACAAAGGTGCTCACAGAGCAACTGCAGATGTTGAGGCTTTGATTGAAGTTTTAAAATGGTATAGGAAAGAAGGCCATGCTTAATTTAAGAACCAGAACCGAATATTCTTTCCGCAATGCATTTGGCCCAATCGACAAAGTCATATCTGTTTGTGGTGGTGATGCCATAGGCATAGCTGATTCAGGAACTTGGGGTCACGTTAATTTCACTAAGGCGTGTAAGGCTGCAGGGAAGAAAGCAATATTGGGTGTTGAGATATCTGTTGTTGGAGATGCCACAGACAGGTCAAAGCAGCCATCCAATACCATGTGCTTTCTAGCAAAGAACAATGACGGCCTCCAAGAGATCTATGGCTTGGTTACAAAGAGCACAAGCAAAGAGAACTTTTACTATTTTCCAAGGCTCAGTTACTCAGACTTGTTTGACATAAGTGAGAACACAATAATCTTCTCAGGCACAAACCCAGAATGGGGAATGATCCCTCTGGCCAGAAAAGACGATCTTTATATTGAGCTTAATCCAATGAGTTCACGCAAGGCTCTAGACTTTGCAACAGCAAAAGGCTTCAAGACAGTGGCAACGAGCGACAACTACTATCCTCGTGTCACAGATAAAAAAGCATATGAGGTTCTTGTTGGCAGGAATAGAACTGACCGCACCAAGTCAATGCACATACTTGATGAGTGGAGCTGGAGAGAGGCTGTCCCTTGGGGGCCAGATGAGGCTCTAGAAAACACCTACAAAATTGCAGAGATGTGCAATGTTGAATTGCCCACAGCTGAGATGATCTCATTTAAAAGTGACAAAAGTTTATCGCAGCTCTGCACAGAGGGTGCAGCCACACGCAAAGTCGATCTCAATAACAAAATCTATTCTGATCGTTTAGAGCGTGAAATTGACATGATTGCATCGAAAAAATTTGAAGACTATTTCTTTGTTATCGCTGACATGATTGCTTGGGCAAAGCAACATATGCTTGTTGGCCCAGCTCGTGGATCATCAGCTGGATCTCTAGTCTGCTATCTGACAGGCATAACAGATGTAGATCCAATAAAGCATGACCTGTTGTTTGAGAGGTTCATTGATGTTTCAAGGGCAGACCTGCCAGACATCGATATTGATTTTCAAGATGACCGAAGGGAAATGGTCTTTGAATACTTGCGTAAAAAATACGGAGCAGAGAAGGTGGCGCACCTTGGGACAGTCTCAAGATACAAGGCCAAGAGCACAATATCTGAAGTTGCCAAGGAACTTGGGATCCCAGCTTGGGAAGTCAGCGAATTAAAAAACGCAATCATTGAGCGCAACGCTGGTGACGCTAGATCAAACTTATGTATTCTGGACACGCTCAACGAACTTGAGGTGGGCAAGACGGCCCTGCAGAAATATCCACAGATCAAAATAGCATCTGAAATGGAAAACCATGCGAGGCACAGTGGTGTCCATGCAGCTGGGATTATTGTAACTCAAGAACCTGTCAGCAAGTATTGTTCTGTCAGTGACCAGACAGGGGCAACACAGATTGACAAGAGAGATGCCGAAGATCTCAACCTTTTAAAAATTGATGCACTTGGCTTGAGGACACTCAGCGTATTGCAAGATGCACTTGACCAGATTGGCTGGTCACGAGACCAGTTGCTAGACTATCCAATTGATGACAAGGATGCCTTCGCAATTTTAAACGATGAGAAGTATGCAGGGATCTTCCAGTTTGAGGGATCTACCCTGCAGTCAGTCACACGACAAATGAAGGTTCACGCCTTTGAAGATATTGCTGCAATCACAAGTTTAGCTAGACCTGGGCCACTAATGTCAGGAGGCACAGCTCAATTTATTAAGAGGCACATAGGTGAGGAAGAGATAGAATATCTACACCCAATATTTAAAGAGATAACAAAAGTTACAAATGGCGTTGTGATTTACCAAGAGCAAGTTATGAACATAGGCAGAGACATTGGTAAATTATCTTGGGAGGATGTATCCTCTCTCCGTAAGGCAATGAGCAAGAGCTTAGGCCAAGAGCACTTCGATAAGTATTTTGAGAAGTTTAAAAAAGGAGCTGAAGAGAATGGCATATCAGAAAAGAAATCAAGGGCCATCTGGGACTACATTGTCACTATGGGATCTTATGCATTTAATCGTTCTCATGCTGTGTCTTATGGTCTTGTTAGTTATTGGTGTTGTGTTGTTAAGTCTAAGTTCCCTCTGGAGTTTGCTGCTGCTTGTCTGCGGAATGTCAAAGACGAAGACCAAGGACGAAAACTTTTACGAGAAGTCATTAGAGAAGGTCTATCCTACAAGGCATTCGACAAGTTCAAATCTGAAATTAATTGGTCAGTCCAAGAGGGAGAGCTGATTGGTGGCCTAATTGGGATTAAAGGCATTGGGCCAAAAGTAGCTGAAGATATTATTCAGCGCAGGAAATTCCAGCAGCCTCTAACGCCAAGGCAAGAGAATCTCATAGCGACAGGGCAGACTCCATACGATGACATATTTGAGTGCGAGCGCAGATTCGGCCACATAAAAGCTGACCCAGCTGCACATAAGATTGTATCTGAGATATCAGACATAGGCGATATAAACGAGGGCAGCTCTGGATCTTTTGTTTTCTTTGGCAAGCTCAAGGAAAAGAACTTGCGTGACCTGAACGAGACTTCGTCAAAGAGGGGAGGGCGCAGAGTTGAGAACAGCAATCTCTGGCTAAACATGACACTTGAAGATGACACTGATCAAATCATGTGCACCATCGACAGATTTAAATATGCGAAGATGGGAAAACCTGTCGTTGACGATGGAAAAATTGGTGACTGGTATCTGATAAAGGGGAATATAAAGAAAGGTTTTAGAAAAATTTATGTAGAAAAGTATCGTAAGATGGCATAAGTCATTGATTTAATTAGAAACAATAATGTAAATAGTTCTTGCACTCTCTGACCAGAAATGCAATAATATCTTTATTGGAGAGGGGCACACGGCCTCCTCATTTAGAAAGGAATTAACAATGTCAAAGCACACTCCAGAGCAACGCCAGCTTAAATATGATACAATGGTTAACCGCACAACTTGGTGTGGCCCATATGCTGTGGCCACAGTTTGTGGCACTGAGTATGAAGAAGCTTACCGTGTCATTCGCACCATCCGTGGCAAGCGTCACGCAAAGGGTGTTACCAACGACAACATCACAAAGAGCTGCAAGGTTCTTGGTGTTAAGGGCAAGTGGAAGAAACTTCCAAAGCGCACTAAGCTTGCTAAGTTCTTGCCAACACTAGAGCAGGGCAAAGTTTACATCGTGCAAATCACTAAGCACGTAATCGTTGTTGACACTCGTGACTACACGACTATCGATAACCAGTCTCGCAAGTGGGTTGCTATGGAGACTTCTCCTCACCTAACAAAACTAACTCACCAAGTGTTTGAGGTAGAGAACCCAGACCTCCCTGTTCCATCTGACTGGTGGCTCTTCCCATCAATGGTAGCTTAGAAAGGAAATGATTATGACACAGACAATAACAACCAAAGCAGAAAACTGGGTAGATGATCTAGCGACATTTACTCTGTATGCAGATGGGTCATTTGTTTTCCAAGAAGAATTTTATAAAATCCTGCATTCAAATGTTGCAGACGAATTCAATGATGGTGGCAAGTATGATATTTTTACCAGCAAATGGGTAAACGAAACCTATGGGGAATATTCAGCTTTTAAATTTAACGATACAAAATACTGGGAGTCAACTGCCCCTAACATGGATGATTTTTCTCGTGAAGCGAAAACGCCTCAAGAGGCAATTGTTAAAATCTTAGCCGCAACTACTTAAAAAGGAAATGATAATGCCAAAAGAAATGATTGAGAGATTGTTCCGTGAAGCTTTGTATCACCTTAGTTTGCCGAAGGAGGACACGACACCAAGCCTTCGGGCACTTTGCCGTAACTTTATTGAAAGCCACAAAATATAGGAGAGTATCCATGTTTTCAGCATTAGCTTGTATGGCAGTCGCAATATACTTCGAGGCAAGGGCAGAACCAATCGTCGGCCAATTTGCCGTTGCCAACGTAATTATGAACAGGGTCTGGGATGAGCGATACCCAGACGAAATATGTGAGGTTGTTAAACAGGGGAAGCTCCACAGCAAGCCAACAGGCAAAGTTGTTATAAACCAGTGCCAGTTCAGCTTCTACTGTGACGGCAAACCAGACAACCCAGAAGACATGGAAGCCTTCCAAGTTGCAATAGAAATAAGCAAGAATATACAGGCAGGTGTCTGGTATGACCCGACAGAGGGAGCGACACACTACCATAGTATTGAAATAACCCCTGTCTGGGCAAAGACAAAGACTAGAGTTGTAAGAATAGAAAACCACATATTTTATAGGTGGGAAGAAAACAAACCAGATCGGAGTAAGAATGTTAACAATAGCAAAAGCGCAACGTGGATATTGCCTAGCAAAAGTAAAACTTGAGGGCAACTCAATCCAAGCCCTCTCGTCAATGCCAGGTTTTAAAAAGTGGATTGGCAGGGATCTCTTGTTTGCCCCAACAGGTGCGAACATAACTCACCTCCACAAACACTGGCCAGATGCCAAGTGGGAAGACGATGCCCAACCCATTCTGGATAAATACATACGGTCTCTTGAAGAGGCTGAAGAGATCCACAAACAAAAAGGCTCTGGATTTGTCGATGCTGGAGACTTCTCGTTTAAGACCAAGCCCTATGACCACCAGCGCAAGGCTTTCTATCTGTCACGAGACAAAGAGGCATTTGCCCTTCTGATGGAGCAGGGCACAGGCAAAACAAAAGTTATTATCGATAACGCTGCATATCTGTATGGCCGTGATGAGATCTCTGCGCTAGTTGTTATTGCTCCCAATGGCGTTCACCGCAACTGGTTGAGCAAAGAGATCCCAGCGCATATGCCAGACTGGTGTCACTATAAGTCTGTGTTTTACTATTCGGGGATCAATGCCAAAGACACTGTGAAATTCAATGAGGTTATCTCAGCACAAGACTGCCTGAGAATATTTGCATTCAACTGCGAATCATTTGTGTCTAAGAAGGCTGTTGAGTTTATGTATAAGATAATCATGTCCAACAAGGTTATGCTTGTTGTTGATGAGAGTTCTCGCATAAAAACGCCAGGGGCGAAACGAACAAAAGTAATCACCAAGTTTGCAAAAGACGTTAAGTACAAAAGGATAATGACAGGCACACCAGTCACCAAAGGCCCAGAAGATGTCTACAGCCAGTTTAAATTCCTTGACCCATTTATCCTTGGCTATGACAGCTATTATTCTTTTAGGGCCAGATACTGCGTCATGGGTGGATATGAGAACAGGCAGATTGTCTCATACAACAACGTAGATGAGCTGACCAACTCAATTGAGGGCCACTCATTTAGAGTGTTAAAGAAAGACTGCCTAGATCTGCCTGAGAAAATATATCAACGTCACCCTGTCGAGCTATCCAAGAACCAACGCAAATTGTATGACCAACTCCGCAAAGACTTTGTCACTGAGTTGGAAGGCGAACACCTCTCAGCACCCGAAGCAATAACAAGGCTCTTGAGGATGCAACAAATCATCTGTGGCTGGTTTCCGACAGAGGAAGGTGGCATGGAAATAGATGAGAAAAATACACGCCTGACAGCCCTAATTGACCTGCTACCCGATATTGAGTGCAAAGTGATCATCTGGGCACGTTTTAAACGCGATATAAAGGCCATAGGAGAGGCATTAGGAGATAAGGCGGTCAGTTACTACGGAGAGGTGTCAAACGACGATAGGGAGATAGCTGTTGACCGTTTTCAAAATGATCCAAAAGTGCGTTATTTTATCGGCCAACCTCAGTCTGGTGGAATCGGCCTGACATTAACAGCTGCAGAATGTGCAATCTACTATTCAAACAGCTTTGACCTTGAGACACGAATGCAGTCTGAGGACAGGTGTCACCGCATTGGGACAAAGAACAACGTGACTTACATTGACTTTGAAAGCCCAAAGACCATCGACACAAAGATTATCAATGCACTGCGTGAAAAGAAGAACCTAGCCGACACAATAACAAAAGACCCTACGTCACTATTTATGACTGGAGAATAACATGAGTGAAAAGAATTTTTGGCGGTTAATCAGGAACTCGCTTGCACTGAAGATGCACCGTGTTGAAAACAAGGTCATGCAGGGAATGCCTGATGTCCACTATATCCGTAATGGAAAGTCTGGCTGGATAGAATTAAAATACATCGATCTCTGGCCAAAGAAGCGTGTTTCTTGTGGGCTGATGTTAAACCAATCTATCTGGCTAAAGGACTACAAAGCCCACAAAGGCTCGTGTTGGATATTAGTGCGAATAGAAAATAACTTCATTGGCCTGATAGACGGCAAGAATGCACAGGAAGTATACAACCGCCCATCAACAAAAGATTTTATGAATCTACTTGCATGGCAAAACAAAGGCAACATGACCGACCAGAAGTGGGATGAGCTTGCTAATGTTATTGCTGGGTAGCCGCCTGAAAAACTTTTTGTTTAGTCTCTGGTGACATAGTGCTTACTAAAGGCAAGACAGCTGAAGCATCAATATCTTCATCTCTTATTATTCTAGAAGTTGCTGATATAGGCTTAGTAAAAAGAGGTTTAGATGATTTTGCAACATATTGCCTAATAGCATCTTTTGCTCCAGATGTTGAAACTATTCCTTCAGCACCTTCTGCTATTCCTTGCCCTATAAATGGAACCATTTTGACGTAATTTAATAAATTTGATTTTGCAAGAGCAGCCAACATTATATATCCAGTACCAGATGGATTTAATTTAATCTCTGACCAGAGAGTTGGCATTACATCTTCTCTAAATTTAGCAATCCTTGATATTTCTTCTGGGGCAAAGAGCTTGTTAATAATTGCTTTTTGTTTAACAAAAACTTCATCAAAATTATTTACTATGTTTGTTCTTGTAACACCAGACTTCCCATTACCAGAGAATGCTTTTTCTAAAACACCATCTTTTATCAATGAAATAACTTGTGCAGATTCATTTTCTGGCAAAGCAGATTTTAATTTGTCGATAACTAGTCCCATAGATTGGTTTGGATTAAATTTTGCGTGACCTAAAATAGCTCTAGAAATTAGCACAGGAGTAAAATTTGGATTTGTAATCATTTCTAATATCTTGTTTGCAGCTTTCTCCTGTGCATCTCGACCTGATCCCTTGCCAGTCAATCCAATGTATTGGCGATAAAGGTCTGTTGCAGATTTAAGTTGATCTAATATTGTTTGATCTCCAGCTATAATTCCTTGCTCAACACCATCAAAAACAGCATTGTCAACAACACCTTTAACTTTTCCTAAAGCCAACTGCTCTGGAGATCCTGGTTCAGCTTGCCTAAAAGCTCTATTAAGAGTTTTTTGATATCCGTGAATTGTTTTAAGTGGCTGGCCTTTAAATTTAGGATTGGAAGACATTTTTCTTAGCCGTTGAAGAAAATCAAGTTCACGTTTTAAAATTGGCATTGATTCGATTTCTCTTGCAGTCATACCAAGGTTTGGCTCTCCAGATTTAACTGCAGCTAAAGCATCAGAAGAAATTTTAACAATACCTTCTCTAGAAAATATAGGTTGAATTTCAGCTTCACTTACAGCTTTGTATGCAGAGCCAGATTCTTTTTTTATTTCTCCTGCTCTTGTAGTTGCAATTGACTGCACCTCTTCAGCAACAGCCCCAGGAATATCCCCAGATTCTGTTATGCTGCTTTGACCAGAGCCAAACTCTTTTTGTAAAGCTGCAGCATCTGCTCTAATTTCATTAAGTTGAGTTTGATCAAAACCTCTTATAATTTGTGCAGCGTTTGGATCAGTTCCAGGAGACCTGCGAAGAATGTCCTCTTCTTGCAGCTGGGGAGTCACTCTTTCTTCTGGCCCACGCAAAGGAGTTTCTGCTCCTCTTTGTCCAACAGTTAAAGGATATTTAGATTTTGAAACAATTTCTTCTACTGGTGCAGGTCTTATCGTTTCCGAAGCTCCAGCTGCAACTTTATCTGCATAACGAGGCAATCTTTGTGCTGCTTTTCCTAGAGCTTCTGATCCAGCTTGCATTCCTCGCCTCACAGCACGATACGCAGGTTTTATAACTGCAGGGACAGCTACGTCAACTCCAAGATTAATTCCTGTGTTAATGCCAACATCTTTTGCAATATCTTCTACATCTCTTTTTTTAGCTCTTGTTGTTTTTGGAGTAAGCATTGATTCAACAGCTTCACTCGCAAGCTCAGTTGCAGGGTAAGTTGCTATACCACGACCAACAATTCCTTTTATAGTGTTTCCACCACTAACAATTTTTGAAGCTGGAGCATACTTTGCAATTTCACCAATAAATGTACCAAAGTCTTGCCCACTAAATCCAGGCTTGTTTATGTAGTAAGGCTCTTCATTCCAAACGACCATAGGGTTGTTGTGTTTATCTGAAAAAACACCGCCAAATCTTGGATCATTGCCAAAAGAACTTTTTATTATTTCTGCTTTTCCAACATCATCTCTAGCCATCATTAATTTAACATTTGGAATGATACTCTCAAAGAACCCAATATCTTCTATTTCGGTAGCTTCTGGAATATCAGGAAATTCTATTGGTACGCCTTCACCTGTTGCAGCCTTATAAACAGCACTAGGAATCTCTTTTGCAATTTCAACAATACTTTTTTCATCAACTGGTGCTGTTTCTATTGGAGTAGTATTGGATCCTTGGTAAGTTGCATCTTCTGGGTAAGGAATTGCCATTAATTTGTCCTTCTTGCTCTTGGGTTCTATAACTTAGGAAAACCTTTAATTATAAACAAATCGCTCTTCCCATCTTCTGTGAAAATAGGTTGCCCATCTTCGTCTTTATTAAGAAAAACGTCCCCTCTAGGCAAGTTTTTAAAGAATAGTTTAGCAGCAACAGTTTTTGCAGCTTCAGTACTGTAAAGAGCCTCACCGTCATCATCTTTAGTTTTGAATTTTGAAAAAAGCCCACGGTCAGCTTTATTAATTTGGTCATTTACATAATTTTGAGAATAATTTTTAGCACTTGACAACAAATTCTCTTCTAAATTGGATGCTTTTGCTGAATTTTCAGTAACTCTCTTTAAAGTCCACAAAGACAAATAGTTTGCAAATGGTGTGTTTTCTAAACTAAGGACAGCACTTTTATATGCAGCAAATTCTATATCGGATGTAGAGCCTGAACCAGCAGGGCGCATTCCAGGGGCAAGTTTATTTGATATAGATGCAAGCATCTGTTGTCCTGTAATCTCTCTGCTGTCTAAACCAAAGGTGCTCCCAATCATCTCTCTAGCAAACATAGTTCTGTTTTCAACTTGGCCTGTTTGGACTCCACTCAGAAGAATATCTAATGCTGTGTCTATTGATGGAATTACATTAAACCCTTTGTCTAAAAATGCAGTTTTATTGTTAGATATTACTGCTAATCTTTTTAGTTTATTTGCATATTCATTAGATTGAGTTCCTGGAACTGGGGACAAATTAAGGTTTGTAATTTTATTTCCTAAATATGTAGGAAGCAGTTCCATTGCAAGCCCTCCAGGGCCAATGTAAGCTTGGCCAACTCTCTCAGGGTCTTCAGTTACAACCTTTTCAACAAGCCTTTTAAAATTAGGATTGTTTCTTTCAAGCCCAAGACCTACAAAATACTCTCCAGCACTTTCTGCATCTGCAAAATACATTGCTAAACCACCACGACTTGAAGTTTTAGCTTTAGGTTCAGTTGGTCTTGTATAAGGAACGAGGTTTGCTTTTTGATTAGAGTTTAAATTTGCCCAATCTTTGGCACTGTAATATACTACTTTGCCTTCTGAATCTGTATATGCTTTTTCTGCAGCAGGGCTTTTGGACAGTGTGGTTGCAAGAGACGCAGCTGTCTTACCAATATTTGCATCACGAGCAGCTTTCTCTTTCTCTTTTTGCAAAAGATATTGAGCAGGGGCAACGCCAGCCCCAGCTATTGAACCAAACACACTTGAACCCTTCTGAGAGGCTAGTTCTCCCATTTTCGTAAAGTATAGGAGGGATGCCAGTGCTGGATTAAAGGGAGTCGCTGGTGGCATTAATTCTTTGGCCATAGCTATCGCTTCTTTAAATTGATTTGATCCTACTATCTGGGCAGGATCTCCAGCAGGAGCAGCTTGAGCAGGAGCAGCTTGAGCAAAGGCAGGTTCAACAACAGCTTGAGTAAGATACCCTTGGTTAATTGAGAACGGATCATCTTCATTAGAAACTACAGTAGTAGGAGTTTCTCTTATAATCTCTGGTTCATTTTCAATATTGTTTAAAGCTGACATAACTTATCCTTAACTCCTCTTGCTTAGAGCATATGCAGAGGCAAGCGAACCAAGGGCAGATATCCCCTGACCATAGATGCTTGGTGTCTCAACATATTGAGAACCTGTATTTAAACCAAATTGCTGTTGCTCATATGGAATGCCCTTTAGAGCACCAATAGCAAAATTAACCATCGACATTGGATACTCAGTCTGCTGAACATAATCTGAATAGGCCATGTCCAGAGCCATTTGATCAAGTTCACGTTGAGCTTGGCCAGAAGTAATCATCCCAGAAGCCTCTTGCTCCTGAAGTCCTTGGACTAGAGGTGCAAAACTTTGAAGCTCACTCGCTTTCCTTACACGAGCACCCTCTTCAGTTTCATACTCTGTTAGCCCTGCCTTCTGAGCACCAAATCGAGCCTCACGATCTAACTGAGCTTGGTCAAGCCTAGCTGCACGATCTGCATCAAATCTAGATGCGCCAAACTCTAGGCCAGCAGTCCCAGCCTGTGAGCGCAAATCAGCCATTTTAGCTGCATACTCTGCACTGCCAACCATGTCACCAATTTCAGCTCTAGAGCCACCGAAAGCTCCTCGCATAGAAGCCTCTCCAGCTCTTTGGTTCTGCATCTGCTCTCGCTCTCGCTCAAGCTGACGAATAGCTTCGTCTTGAGATGCCTGATACATATTCATGTAAGGTTCAGCATCAGCAGCACTGAAAGTTCCTGCATCAATTGGCTCACCGATAAGCTCTTCAGCAGTCATTCCTGTGTAGCCACCAGCCAAAGCATCAGTCGCTGTCTTCGCGTCATCTACATACGACTGATAGCTATTAGAATCTGGGCCTGTAAGGAGATTCATTCCTTGCTGTTCAGCAGATGTAAACTTGCTTTGTGCACGTTCAGCATCAGGATTAGCAGCAAAATAATCTTCATATGTCGTGAAGCCTTGGCCAAAGAGCGGATCTGTTTCTGGAATAGGCCCAGTGCTATCATATGTAGCTATCCGATTCCCTTCGTAAGTTGGGAAGGGAGCTTGAGCTAACTCAACCGCCTGTTCATAAAGCTGCTTTCCACCAGCTGAAACCCACTCTGGAATATCTGTTCCAGTAAGAGTTGTGCTAGATGTTGGTAGCTCTTCAGTTCCTGTCTTAAATAAATCTATGGCCATCTTGGTCTCCTACATTGCGCCTAGTGCGCCCATTTGCTCTTCAGGCATTGGCTGCTCTTGGCTTTGTGCCATGTCAATAATCTGTTGTAGCTCAGGGAGAAGACGGACAAGGATGCTCGCAACTTGTGGCGTAATAACACTGTCAAGCATCTGCAAGTCTTCTGGTGACATATTTGAGAGGCGAGAGACAAGCACAGCTTGAATTTCCTGTGAAGGCTGCTGAAGAGCCTCAACTGCCCTTGGGTCTTGCATTGGGTCTTGTTCCATCCCCATCTGCTCTGGGGCCATCTGATCCATTGCCATCTGTTGTGGTTCCATTGCCATTTTATATCTCCTTTGAATTGTAAAGTGTTGACCAGTCTGACGAATCGCTAAATACACCTAGCAACCAGCAGATAGGCTCTCCTATGTGACGATAGATCTTACCTAGATAATCTGGTTTGTCACGCTCACCATAAATATATGCAATTTCGTTTGCCCTGTGTGTGGCAATATGCTTCCAGAAATTTACAAACTTTCCTTCCCGCATTTGTTTGACTACAAAAACAGCCCAGACATGATATCCATTAACGTGTTTTGGAGATAAGTAGTCACGAGTAAATTTATAATCTAAGACAACCTGTCTTTTGCTCATAAGTCCTTGGCGATTAAGTTCGTTGCATATAACTCTGCCACCAGTGACAAGCTTGCCTACTGTTGCACCAATAAATCCACCAATAGGGCCACCAACAGCTGAACCAATAGTTCCTCCAACTGCAGCTCCTGCTGCGCTCTTTGCAGCCTCGACTGGGTCTTTCCCCATAATAAGGTCTAATCCAAAAGATAACCCAAAGCTACCTGCTGTCCCTGCAAGTGATTCTTTAGAAGTTAAATTCTGACCAAGTTGACCAAGATAACCTTCATCTGGAGAAAGAATTTTATCTGCACCAAGGTCACTTGCTATTTTAGTTGCATCATTGTTGCTTACAACAGCAACTTGAACTGCGTCTTTTCCTGTTCCATAAGTTAATGGTGTATACTTAATTCCAGCATTTTTTAAAAGAGCTGTGTCGCCAGTAAATAAATTTTCACCAGAACCTAATTTTTCTAAATAGCCATCACTCATAAGATCTCTACTAAGATCACTAGCAACGGATGATGGAAGTTTTTCTTCATTCATAAAACTTGGCAATAAAGATTTTCCAGCTGCCATAAAACTATCACCCGCTGTAACTTTACCAGCTGTAGCTCCTGTTAATAATGGATCTGCAAAGGCACGACCAAGTTTATCACCAACAATTCCACCGACAGCAGGAACTACACCTTTGACCAGATCCATCATTGTTGGGCTTGTTTCTTGCTGGCCTGTCTGAGCTAAATTTTGTTTGTACTGCTCAAGCATATTATTATCAAACTGGCTTGCTGGGTCAAATGTCTTCTCACCAGTTTTTATTCTGCTCACCCACTCATACATTGGCAGGGCAGAGGTTCCATACACATCTTGAAGCTTTCGGCCTCCAAGGTCTGGAGCTTGGCTGGCAAGGTTCTGATAAACATTAAATTTATAAAGGGCATCTTCTTCTGTCTCTTCCTCTGGATTCACTGGAAGACCAGTTAAAGCACCAACTTCATTTAAATAGTTCACACCGTCACCAATAGCCATCAACTTACCTCCAAGTAACTACCAACAACATGAAGCCTATTGGCCGTTGCTGCAGTAAATTTTAATATTTCACCAGTCTCTAAAACCAATGGAGCTGTCAAAAGCTCAACAGTAGTATTCGCAGCAACAGCCTTAACTTTAAACAAGCTAAATACAGCATCCGCTGCATCAGTTAAAGTCACGGTAATTGTGTCTGCGCTTCCTGTGTCTTCTGAAACTAGTATTGATTTAAAAATAGCAGTCCTTGCGGCAGGTACAGTATACAACACCGTTGCGCTTGTAGCCGTTAAATCTAACTTAGCATTTTTGTATAAGTTTGCCATTATCCTAAAAACCACACCTGAGCTTCAGATTTTGTCTCTGCGTTATTTTGAGTTGAGTCAGAAACTTGAGTAAACAAAAGCTCAAGTGAGCTGACAAGTCTGTCAGCCCAAACTTTCGACCAATCGCTAGGAGATTGGGGAAGTCTAAAAAAACTCATCGCAATCCATCCTGTCTAGAATTTATCCTGAAGTCTCCAAGAGACCAAGAATCGCCTACAGCTGTGCTCTCTAGCTTCAGGCTAACTTGACGGCCACGAGACCTCATACTTATTTTAGCCGTATCTGGGTCAATAGTAAATGGCCCTTTAGTAATTGTGCTATCGTTAGGATATTTCTTAGAGAACACCGTACAGTTTAATTTCCCTGACATTGTCACATCAGGGATTATTTTGTCCATTAACATTAAAGTATTGCCTGTTGGATCAATTTCTATTGGTGAACTTGTTATATAAGCAGGAAGCGCAGACCCTGCATCATCATCACCGCTTTCGTGGTTATACAAAAGACCAGCAGATGAAAAAGCAAATGGCAGTTTACGGAACCCAAAAGAGTCAAACCAACACGTTCTTGGTATTGTTCCAATCGACCAGTTGTTGTCTCTATAGTTATAGGTCACATAAGAATCAGGCTCAGGATTGCCATCTGTTGCTGTATTATCTTCGCTAACATAAAACCAAGTTACCTCATTAAATTCTTTGTTGTGGGCAGAAAAGTTTTTATCAAAATAATCTTTCTCCATCCGTTCAAAAACGTAAAACTGAACTGGGCATGGGATCTCTTGAACAGAACCATTATAAAGGAAGAAGTCAGACTTCCCCATCCAATAGACATCACCATCAACATTTATCATAGTATTGATGCCAATAGTTCCACAGTTCGTACCAACCAAACGGAAAGAAAATGTCAGTGGTGGCCCAATAAATGACATTCCGTAGACAGCTTCGTCAGTAGATATAAATATCTCATCCCTTGTAGGGAGCATTGCTATTATTTTAGTTCCAATTTCTAGGCGCTGATCTCCAGCTGTATTTTCAACTTTAGGTGTCCAATCAAGAAAATTCTCCTGATCTGACCAGCGAATTAACATTGGATCAATTGTTGAAGAGCCAAAAGGTGTGCACCCTGCAGATACAAGGTGTCGATCTGGGAATGAAACTAATGTAACTCTGTTTTTAGTTGGGATTCCACTTGCCCCTGTCTCTGCAGAAAGCAGTGTAGCCCTCGTTGAAACTTCATCAGCCACCTGCCAATAATAAATTTGACCGCCACGAACAGTTGCAATCAAGTTCTCTCCCCAGAGATTAAGAGACCAGTTGCTCTGATCAAGAACAACACCAGTTGTCCCCACTGTTCTAGGAGTTCCCCACGTAGAATCTCCCCAACCACCAGAGCCATATCCAAGTGCAGGTGCAGCTGTCTGAGTTCCAAGACCTTCCTCAAGGCCAATTAAATAATTTGCAGTGACAGTGCCTCCACCTGCACTTCCCCCGTCAGCAGTATCTGAAACAGTTATTTTATAGCTGTTCGCATTAACATAAGAAATTTGATGACCAGCCTTCTGATTAAAAGTATCTGCAGCAACATTATTCAATGCCCCAGCCCCTGCAAATTGAACCCAGTCACCGTCAAGTTGTCCATGAGATGTATCTGCAACAGTTACAACTGAGCTTCCGCTAACAGTTGTGAATGGATTGGTCAGAGTGACACTCGTTATAAGTGGAGTAATGTCATATATTCCACTGCTTTTTATAATTTGAAGGTGGTTGTGAGTTCCAACTGACAAATAATCCACACCATCCGTTATAGCTCTCCAAAAATTTATTTTTCTAGGGACACCAGTTAATGATGCTGCTGTTGTAGTTACAGCTCCTGCTGCAGTAAGAGAAAATATTGGCTCATTTGTCCAACCACCAATTTTAGTTGGAAATCCATTACGGAACCTAACATTGTCACCATCTACCCAGAATGGGCCATTCTTCCCAGCTGAATACTGAGTGATGTCTTTTACAACCCCTGGCTTTAACTGGACTAGATTAAGTGGCATATTTAACTCCAACTATAAAATGTTTCACATGAAACATTGCATTTATTCACGAGAGAAACAATATTTGTTCCATTTCTCTTCTTATAACCAGGCCTTTTAGAACCCTCCCGGCCGCCTTCCTCCATTTTGGAAATTCTCTTGAAGC
>Ga0307488_10000769_pt1 | contig 26695 bp, 21 predicted proteins | sample SB02metaG_FD_202248 | JGI IMG/M metagenome (GOLD analysis project Ga0307488, IMG submission 202248) | Sea-ice brine microbial communities from Beaufort Sea near Barrow, Alaska, United States - SB 0.2 | ecosystem: Environmental > Aquatic > Marine > Coastal | place: USA: Alaska | collected...
TTAGAGAGCCCGAATGTAGCAACTCTAACTAGTATGCATTTTTATGGGTGGGAGAAAGGTCTTAAAACGGGAATTTATTATCTGAGAAGCAGACCTTCGTCCAAGGCAATCCAGTTTACTGTTGAGCCCGAGTGTCATAATTGTTCTGGGTAATTAAATGCTTTAATGATCCGAATGATCCAAATTATCCGAATATCCCTCTTTTGTTTCTGTTTCTGTAACAATTTCTCGCTTATTAATCTTTTCATTCAATTGTTTCATATTTTTATCATGAATTAATAAGTAGGTTAATCCCCCAGAAATACCGACAATAATTAAACCAATAAAGATAAATGGTAAGAGGACCAACAACCAAGCAAGTTTTTCACCATGAGGTTTCCATTTACAGAGAGAATTTAGTGCCAAAACCCACAATAAAGAAAAGATTATTTGGACAATTAATCCAATTAGGGAATAATTGGTATATTCTTGAATATCAAATTCTCTTGTCTTGGTAATTATCATATAGGAATACATTACAATATGAATTATAGCAATTATGAAATAAACATAGGCTGGCTTACATAAATCTTTCACTTTCATTTATAGTACTATTGACAAAAAAAAAAAGTATAATTTTAACTTTATAATCTGATTGTAATGAATAATGAGATTATAACCTATTCATTTCCCCCCCCTTTTTCGCGATCTCCAGCTCCACCACCTTCGCTTTCAGCTTGTCCTTGACCCGTCTTGGTGGGATTCTCGGCGGAACTGTTTGCGAAGCATGTGCTATGCTCGCAAATCCGGAGTATAACTGCGAAGCTGAAGGGGATTTAAAAAGGACCGCCTGCGCTAGGCGTGTCCCTGTCCCAAGCGGAGCTGCTCCCCGAGCGCGGATTCCGCCGACTGTAATGTTTTAGTTCGGCTAATCTATCTTCAATTTGGCGGCGGGATTTAAAAAGTAATCAATGGGTGGTGTTGTTCCTGCTGGGATAATCGCGATTATATCGCCTTTGGTAATCCCTTCATCCGAGAGGGTTTTGGTGTCCATGAACGCCCTGCCCCATAACGTGGGTGTCCCAAACCAGTTCGTTTTAATCACCTCATGCAAATTGATTTGGTCAACAGGGATCCCCTCCGTGGCATTAAGCTTCTGCTTGACGCTCAAGATCGTGTCGGTTAGTAAGACATTCAACGTAATCTTCTTACCCGTAGTCGTCCTGGGATAGATTACTACTTCCCCCGCCCGCAACGCCCCCCCCCTCATTCTCCTAGTTCCTCTTTTAGAAGTCTTTCTTTTAGTAGTCTTTCTTTTATAAGTATTTCTGTTAGAAGTCTTTCTTTTAGAAGTCTTTCTTTTAGTAGATCGTTTCGAAATCTTGGATCTACCTTTAATTTTAGTCTGTTTTCGGGTATTTCTTCTATAAGTTTTCTTTCCAACCTTTGCCATTTTATACTATACAATAGAAAAAATATTTCTTCTAACTATTTATAAGCGTAATGATATAGATACTAAGAAAATAAATTAATAACTATTGGAAAAAAATCTCGTCTATTTCTTGGATCCGCGATAATTGTGCCTGCGCCATTTCTTTCTCGACGCCGATAATTTTCTTAGTTGGTTTTGGTTTTTCAACGTAATTCTTAACTTCGTATTTTTTTTTATTTTGAAACATTTTATTTACATTACATTGTGTCTGAATAAATATATTTTCATTTGTTCTTACGGGGATATTAAATTTAACGGGTAAAGTTAAATATCCTATAGCATGGTAAACTAATGGCAAGCGACTGTTTCTTTTACCGAGTGAGAAATTATCTTTGTACAGAAAGAATAAGGATTGAATTTGTTTTTTTATTTCAATTTCTCTTAGATTCGCTTCTTCAAATATAACAGACCAGACCAACCAAATTAAGTCTCTACATAAATTCGGCTTTAATCCCTTAATTGTTCTTTCTTCTATTTCAAATGCTTGTTTATTTTTTTTGTTTATTTTTTCCCACTGAACTAACCACGCGACCCAGTATCCGGCCCGGTCATATCCTCCTAAATTATTCTTAAGATTAAATAAAAATTCATTCATAATAACCCTCAATTCCTCTGGATCCGTGAATTTAATAATATGACTTGGTAAGAGTTGCATTGTCGCGTTCATTTTGCTTTTAATTGAAGTAAATGAAAAATCTTGATCCTCCTTTGGTTTAGGATATTTATCATATCTTTTTGTTTTAGGTGAGATAGTTAATGTAATCGCCACGTCAATCAAACAATTTCTTATTGATTGAGTATTTCTCAAATGAATATATTGTTTTCTTTCTTTTAACGATATATGATCTATAGAGTTCATGAATCCGGAATATTTTAGCCATAAAAATTGTGGTAATAGAGGATTATTAATGTGAACAATTTTGGATCCAAACAGTATTAATTTCTCAAATAATTCAGTTGTATATCCCGAAACTATACACTCTGTTGCCCAGAAACAAGTATTCTCAACTTTACCCGTTTCCATACTCTTTGCAAGTTCATTAAAAATGTCTCTTTTTTTGAATTCGGAAAATGTTTTGTCTTTGAATTCTTCAAGAGGTCTTGGATCAACAATTAGATAATCATTATTCATTATAATGATTATTTATTAAAAAATATGGTTAAGAAAACTTAAGAATTAAACCGACCTTGTTTTACCCGAGTTTTTACTAGATCCCTCACCACTCACATGCCTCGGTTCTAATCCTTCGCTATCATCACTGCCGCTACCACCGATACCAATTTCTTCCGATTCTCTTGAACTCTCTCTCGCTAACATTCCGGGTTGTGTATTCCGCCAATCCCCCCCTTTAACCGGATAAGCGGCTTGAGGGGTTTTCCTATACCACATTTCGCGACCATTTTTGGGGTGCGTACCGTAGACGGGCTGACTCCCCGACGAGGTATCTTTATAGATGGTCTCGGCCATATCTTGAGGGTCCGATTCGGACCCAGGCGTGAGAGTGCTAACGAAAGGGGACATAAGAAGGGATGCCCTTTCCGGTTCTCCAGGAGAAAGGGCGCCCCATTCTTTAAAATCCGAAATTCCCCGAGACTTTCTATGGACTTTCCTAACCATTGAACTTTCTTTGACTAACATTCCATGACAAGTACCACATACCCATTGATTCCTTTTTAAATCTCCTCCAGCTTCGCAGTTATACTCCGGATTTCCTCGCATAGCACACGCTTCGCAAACAGTTCCGCCGCAAACCCTGCAATAATGTCTTCTAAATTGATCACCTTCTTCATTTGGTTCTGTCCACCATCTCCTGGAAACCGTATTCGGTTTAAATTCCTGATTACATTCTTTGCAAAATTTTAAAACTGAAACCGTTTTATTTTGAGGTTCACAACTTCCAACACATTGCGGTATTTCTTCTCTCCAATTCATATTTGGGGGACACGGGTGGTCCAGCGGACCATATAATGATCCACCCTTTAATCTATTATTTCTTTTAGTCCCCTTTCTTTTAGTTCTTTTAGTTCTTTTAGTTCTTTTAGTTCTTTTAGTTTTACGAGTTTTTCGAGTTTTATTTCGGATAGATTTAGAACGCATGATAATATTATATATATTTATTTATTCGTTGAATTCCATTTCTTGTTCTTCGTCGTAATCGTCTAAAAATTCGTCTCCGTCTTCATTTAATTCTGCTTGACCCAAATACCCCTCTCCTTCGTCTTCACCTTCTTCTTTTTGTTCGCCTTGAATATTTATTTTTTCAATGACTTCTTCAAACTCTAATCCTGATTCTGAATATATTTCTTGGAGTCGTTCCATTCTTTCACTTTCAGAATGATTCACGTATTCTTCGCTATTCACATAAGTAGATGCGGAATCGGAAGCTTCCTTAAACCAATTGGATTGACCCGTTTCTTGTTTTAATTTTCTCAAATATCTTTCCTCGGGAGTAGCATTATGAACTTTTTCTATATTTTCTTGTTTTTCTCTTTCTTTTTGTTTCGACAGACGATTAGTGAGATCGTTATTATTCTTGTTCATAAATAACCACGTGGGATCGTAATGTGTCAACAAAATATGAGTAATTAAATCCATTAGAAACCGAGTACAAATTAGAATACTTTCTTCAAGAATATCTTCATTTCTTTCCTCTAATAGTCGGTATAGTGGCATTGAATCATTTATGATATCTGTTTGGTTTGTAGTTAAACCGATAATATATTCAACGATTGAATTAATTATATTTATAAAGTGATATTTACAATAGATAACCGAATATCTTTCATTATATAAACTGTTAGTATTACTTTTCAAGAGTTCTAAATCTTCGAAGTTATCTGCCAGATAATTATATAATCCGTCCAAATGAATATGATAGTTTTCTGTAATAGTCTTATACTGATTAAATCCTAAATAATTATCATTCCTTGGTTGTGTAAATATACGATTATGCAATAATAAATAAGATTTAATTACTGTATCGCCTTCTTCCTTTTCATTAAACTTTTGAAAAGCCGTAGTAACGGAATCACTTGTCTTCCATTCTTTCGGGACCTTATTACTCATTCCATTTGCTGAGATTGGATCCTTATTATTATGGATAATTATATTCCGTACGTCGTGAATATACATTTTAATATCTTCATAGGATAAATTAGAATTAATGAATCCATTTAATATTTTGGTTATACTATCGCGATTAAATTTGATCTTCTTCGTATCATAACTAAATATATTTTCGAATCTGTTTTTTTGATCTTTTGTAATGTGGTCTGAATTTGAAAGGAACTCTGCTATTGTAATTATATTATAACGATAACCCTTAATATATTCTGAAAATATTTGGTCAAAATATTCCTTATAAACTGCGTTATTTTTCAATTTACCAGAATATAACTCGTTAGTATAATCTTTCATTATATTTCTGTGAACATTTATTAATTTTTCCCTTTCTGTAGGTGGATCTGAAGGTTTTGATAATGCTTCAGGTAATTTAGTTACCAATTGGTCTATTTCCGTTTTAAATATATCTTCGTTCATAGTTTTGAATTTCTTAACTATATTATTTAAAAATTTTAATAACCGAGTATCAGTATATGATATAATTTTATTTCTTTCATATTCTTCTATATTATATTTAGCAATCGGTTGTATTGGGTTATATATTAATAAATTTTTAGTCTGTTTATAGAGTAAGATTAATTTAAAATTATCATAATTTTTAGTTATTAATTTACCTTCGTTAATGATTTCTAGTTTATTAGATTCCGGGGTCTCTAATAAATAATCATTTAAGTAATTGATATCTTCATAATTATCAACGATATCGCCCAAGGTATCTAACTTATATTTACTAAATAATTTATTTATCATTTCTTTATTTAATTCTTTGAATGAGGATTTTGGGAACACATTGGGTGGGGAATATTTATAGATTCTTTTGGGATATGTATTTAATTGGTGGAGATCATAATTATTAACCGAATTATGAATATATTCATTACAACTCTTTTCCAAATTAAAACACGTATCAATTTCATTATTATCTCTATTATAAATAGCAAAAATATCGGGTATAACCTTTTCCCTTAGTATTTTGAACGATAATTTCGGGAATGATTGTGTATCACTCCTCCACCCATTACTGTTCATAATATTCTTTAATTCTTCGGGTTTATCACTTGTTTCTAATAAATTCTGAAAGAATAGATTAATTAATATATTACTTTCGTGTCTTCCGTAACAGGAAATGGTATATCTGAATAACTTTCTAAACGTAGAGTTCTGAAGAATATTTATCGTAGGTAATGCTAATTTTTGAGAGATAGTAACTGAATTTAATTCTTCAATAGACCTTATCATTGATATATTTTCAATTAGAGGACCTCCGTATATTTTTCTTAGATAAGAATCAATTTTCAGAGAATTCAAGTATTCATTAACCAGTATAGATAATTTATTCTTTGACAACGGTCTAAATGTCGCCCATTCTTGTTTTAAATATTTTCGTTCTTCGCTTTTGATAAATATTTTATAGTTTAATTTTCTTTCCAGAAATAAAGAAAAAACGGGAGAATTACAGTAATTAATTGTTCTTTTAAATTGTTCTTCAATTGTTTCGGCGTCATTGTCGTTTAATATTTCAATAATACTCTGCATTAAAGAGTCCGATTTATATTTTTGACTCACTCCCTTAAATTTAGTTATTATAAAATTAATTGTATTATCATTAATTGTTTCATTTACTTCTAATACTTTGAAATGAATATCTCTGCGAATACTGTAAACGGGAATTGCGGTTTGTATGAATAAGGAAACCAGAGATAGAATTATTAATAGTTTATTAGTATTTTTTAACCATTCTTGAAATTCTGACATAATTTTAGTTCTTTTCTTTTTAAGTTTCTCTTTCTTTTTTGAATCTTTTTCTTTTTTGTCCAATTCTTTATTTTCTTTTAATAGTTTATTGACCATTGGATGAATATCTGTATCGGATACACCAGTTAATTTATAACGAGTATCTGCTAAAATATTATGATCTAAATAATCATATGATAATAATATAAGATAAATATCTTCGTCAAGCATGGTGACCCCAATCATGTTAGCCATAATTGTAATATAATTAACAATATCAGATTTCTTTTCTATTTTTTCTTCTATTTTTTCACGTAGATTTTCATTTTCCTGCGATATCATTGATTCACTTGATTTAATTGGAACATCGCCACTAAAGCCTTCTAATATAGACAATTCTTGTGGACATAGAAATTCCCCACATACGTTACAATAGATTGCCCCGTCTCTCGGTGGTAAACCAAATTTGGTCAAGAGTGTATTGAATATTTTATTTGAATTTCTAATTTCAATAGAATAAAGATAATGTTTACATAATAGTTTCTTATTGCTATATTTGTTATATAAATAATTAGGGTCCTCTAAAATTTTATCGGAAGATCTTAAAAATTTATTAATAAATTCTTTTAGTAATTCATTTTTAGTTTCTTCTGATAATAATGTAAATATATAATCATATACCAATTGAACCCTTTTCACATTTGTTAATGGTTTTTTTCTGGTTTTTATGGGTTTAACTTCTCTTTTATATTTATCTTTATAGTCACCAATGTACTCCGATATATTATCCTCAAGTAATGTAATAATTTTCTTTTTAGAAATATCATTAATATTTTTATAATTTATGTTATATTTGAATAAAATATTATGAATATTATTCATATTTAATAAATACCGACTATTTTCACTTTGAGTTAATAGATCAATAATATCATTCTCATTCTTTAGATTCTGATCCAGGATAGTAGATAATTTGTCGTCGTCAACGATTTCATTGAAATTGTGGGATATAAAATCATTTATTTCGGGTTTCAATGAATCCACTAGTGCTAAATTATCAATCATAGATAAATTTTTAAATTTAGCACGATTGGTTAAATTTAGTTTACTCCAGTAATCGTCTATATTGGTTTTTTCATAGAGAGTAAATGAATCAAATAATTCAGGTATAAAATTATAGTAAAATTTATCAAAAGGTTGTTCTAGAATCCCTGTAATTAATATACTATCGGAAGGTATTACTTCTATTATTTCAGTATAGGATTCATTTCTTTGATTGAACGTTTCACGGGGAATTTTGAGAGGTTTTTTTGTTCTTCTCTCGTCATATATATAATCACCATTTAAACCGGAGCATGTTGAAGTTAAAGAACATTCTTTCAGTGTGTCCCCGATATATTGATCGGTTAAATACCCATTCCCTTCTTTATGAATAAAGGGATTCGCGTGTAAAATATTATTTTTAATAATATTTGTATAGTTTGAGTCAGTTGAAAAATTATTAGCTTCAATTGATTCCTGGATATTTTCCAATCCTTGGTCTAAATAAATTTGAATATCGTTTCCAAAGATAGGAACTAGATAATTACGAATTATATCTTCTTTTTTATATATTTTATGCTTACCAATCAATTCGGTATAAATCAAAACCATATTATATATTTTTTCAATTTTGTGTTCATTATCATAACAATCATATAATTTAATCAAACTACTTAATAAATCGTCTTTCATAATCGTTTCGGAATATTCTTTCTCAGAATCTTGTTTTATTATAGTTTCAAAATCAATTTCTTCTCTCTCTCTTTTGTATTGTCCGACTTCTGAAATTTCCTTAACCTTTATGATTTCCAGTGCTATGTAATCTTCTGTTTCATTTAGCAGGTTTCCAAAATCATCATAAGAAAAAATAAATATTTTATCATTTTTATCTGAAAGATTTACTTTTTTATCTATTTCGTCGATTGTTTCCACTTTACATATAAATGGGGTTTCCCGTGAGACTAGTAAAATAATATATAAATCTCCTATTAATATTTGTTTTGTTTCTTCGGGTAGAGATGACCACGGATTATCAATGTGTCCCTCGTTATCTCCAGGTAATTCCTGTGTCCATTCCTGTATCCCCTGAATTTCTGTATCTTCGGCACCCCAATCATAATTTTCAGGATTATCTTCTATTGGGATTTCGGACATTCTATATAAGTATAATATAATTAAATTATTGACTTAAAAACAATTCCGATATAATAATATATATATGGAATTACAGGTTCTCATTACGGAAAGGCAAGATTATATTAATATTTTTAAGAAAGAAGGATTAAAGGTTGTTAAATATAGAGATCTTATTATAGTAAAAAATTATTACGATAGACCACTGAGTTTTAGTGGTGATAATGATTACTGGAAAATGTATTGTAGGGGAGCAATTATTGATACAATTAAAAATAAAGTAATATGTTTACCTCCGGTAAAATCTATTCCCGCAGATAAAGATTATGGGGAAGGAGAAGGAGAAGGAGAAGGAGAAGGAGAAGGAGAAGGGGAAACTCAATGTTTAGTTGACGGAACAATGGTTAATTTATTCTATGAAAATGATTGGTTAATCGCAACAAGAAGTGAGATAGGTGGTCATAATAAATGGATTAATAATAAAACATTTAGGGAAATGTTTGAAGAGTGTTGTGATATTGATATGAATTTATTAGATAAAGATTGTTCTTATTCATTTGTAATGAGACACAAAGATAACCGTAATGTATCTCCTGTAAAACAAAATGAAGTTTATTTGGTGGAAGTATATAAATTTAACCACCATTTATCCTCAGGGATTGAAAGACTAACTCTTGATCAATATCCAACTAATATTCAAAAGATAAATACGGTCTCACAAATTTCCATGGAAAATAATTACGAGATAAAGGGTTATACGATAAAAAAAGATAATCGAAGATACAAGATAGTTAATCCAGAATTTGAAAAAGTAAAAAATTTAAAGGTAAATATGAACAACGAATTATTAAATTATATAGAATTAAGACAAAATGGGAATCTTAAAGAATATTTAAAATATTTTCCCGAACATTCTAAGTTATTTGATAATTATAGGTGTAAAATTCATAATTTAAGTAATGAATTATATAATAATTATAAGGATTGTTTTATCTTTAAGAAAAAAGAAAAAAAAGAATTACCTTATCATTTAAAACCATTTGTGAGAGAAATTCACGCAAATTATATTAGAAATAAGAAACCAACGACGTGGCACGATATTAAGGATTATATTTATAATCTCCCATCCAAGAGATTAGTTTTTGCTCTTAATTATTCAAAATAAATTTATTACATTAATTTATAAAATGGAATTATTTGACAGAGTAAAAGTTACAGCACTTGTGGTGGTTTTAGCTTTCCTATTTAGTCCGGGTTTAATATTAACTCTTCCTCCAAAAAAAATGAGTCAAGGGGGTCTCTTGGGATTGGGGATTTTAAATTCTAAAGAAACTCACGTTCTATCAATGTTAGTGCATAGTATGGTTATTGGGGGGGTACTAATGATATTATTAAGTTTTTTCCCCTATTTAAAAGATATTTGCGGTCCTTCGGATAAAATTGAAGAAGTCGTTTAAAATTAAAATGAATCCTCTGCCACTTTCATTAATATCTTTAATTCTTGTTTAATGACTTCTAATTCTTCAATAAAGAAATTAGTTATCACTTGATATTTTCGCTGTTCATTTTCTTTAATAATCTTATGCGAAGGGTTTAGGGAAACAATTAATTTCATTGATTCCTCAAGAGGGTGTGGTTTCTTGTAAGCACACATTTGTAGAATACAATTGTCGTCAATACACCTTCTTACGATATGACTCTGAATAATATTTCCCATTGTATGTCCCTCGTCGTAAACCATAAAATGATATACGTAATCATTTAGTTTATTAACCGAGATACATGATTCTTTATCTTGGAGTAATTTAAGAAAAGATAATTTAAGATAATCCAATTTCTCAATTAGGATAGAAATTGCGCGAATGAATAATTCGTGTGAACTCAGTTGGTGAATTGATTTAATTTTTAAATCATATTTAAATGGTTCGTTATCTGAATCTCTGTGATAATATTTTTCAGATTCGCTTAAGAGTAATTTTGTTATGAAAGACTCTTGTTTTTCTTCGTCAATTTTTTCGTGTTTTATTCTTTCTTTAATGATTGTATCAATTAAAGATTCGTCCTTCGCGAAAGAATACGTAGCACACGAAACCGGCTGAAATCTAGCATTATCTTTGCCCGTAGAAAGTGACGGCACACCGTATAAATGAATTTCTTGGCATAAATTTATGTCGTTTGTGTTTTTTAGTTCTGTGATTAAACAGTAATTCTTTTTATTTCTGAAATAAAATGGTCTCAAAATAGAATCCTTTTGTTTCTGAGAAATTGGATTCTTAAGATCGTAATTTTCAATATCATTCTTATCCAGTAAAGTAACTAATTCATCGTTTGACTCGCCATCCAAAGAAGATATTTGCTTCTGTATATCAGATTTAAGAGGATAAATTTGAAAATCATTTGCTGTCACGAATTTATACAGTTCCGAATTATCGTGTTTCACTTTTAATTCAAACATATAATTTTTCATATAATTCTCGGGATTAATATACAGAGGGATTAATGATACTCTATGAAGTAACATTTCATTATGAAGTTGTCCAGTATTGGTTACGACAGTAATATCTTTTTTAGGAATAGTTTCTTCGGTCTTGAATGCTATACTGGGTATATCATTTAAGAGAGTCCTTCTAATTCCATTAACCATGGATTTATCTAGACCATATTTTTCATCTCCAGATACAACAAAATGTAACTCTTTATTGACAACATTAATATCGGTAACACTTGGTTTAAATTTACTCATTGACTTTTATTATAGTATATTATTTATTTTAAGTAATTATTTTACGTAATTATCAAATTTATTAAGTTTATTTTACCATAAAAATATACTACTCATTTAATAATGTCGGAAAGAGTTCTTTTTATAAGTGGGAGGTGTCCTCACTCTAAAAAAATATTAATTGGTATTTCTCAGTATGAATTTTTAAAACCATTATTTAAAATTATTAATATTGATACCCAGCCTTATCCGAATTATATTAAAAGTATTCCAAGTCTCCTAATTAATGGTCAAATTATTACAGGAGAAACGGTCTTTGAATATCTGGGTAAATTAGTTGAAGGTAAAAAAGAACAAGAGGGAAGAGAGGTTGAAAATACTCTCAAAGAATCAGACCATGGACAGTGTAGCATTAATCAAGACGGGGAATTAGAGGGTTGGTGTGGTTCCGCTTCGGATATAGGGTTTTCTGCGATTACAGAGGATAACGACGATTATACCAATAAAACATACAAAATAGATACTAATTTATCATTTTTGGACGGAATGACCGAAGATTCTCTACACGGTCAAGTTAAAGAAATGGAGAAACAGGATGGAAATTTGGGTCAAAAAAGACAACAATTTGACAGTGATTATGAGAGATTACAGAAGGAGAGGGCTGACGTTGGGAATGGAATGGCAAGGAAATAAATATAATATATTCTATAATTAACAAAATATTTCAGAAATGAATTAAGCTGAAAAAGAAGTCTTGGGAAAAGGTTCTAATAAACCTACTAAGGAAAAAAATCTACGTAAATATTAAATATGGATAGTCTTACTAAAGATCAACATAAATTATTGGACGAGATTATTTCACCTGAAAAAGAAGGATATTTGAAATTATTTGAAAATGATGCGGATCCAGGTTCGGAATGGAAATTAATAGATAATATGAAAAAAAGCAAAGAAATTATCAAAAAACTAAGAGAATTAGAAGATTCGGGATTAACATTTGAAGAGATTGATCAATTAATAAGAGAAAAGAATAAAGAATTAATTGATGAAATTAAAATAGACGAAGAAGAAGGAGATAATTTTTGGATTGATGTTGAACAAATAGAGAGAACCATCGTAGAAAACGAATCTTCTGATTTTTATAAGAATTATGGTTGGACATTATCCCTTATAAAAGAAGCCATAAAAGATAAAACGGAAGAAGCAAAACTCAGAATCGCTACACAAAGGTTATTCAATGAAATGGGGGATAAAAATGTTTCTTCCGTTACCGGTTTGGCTCATCGCATGGATCCGTATTTGATTAAGGGGATTGCTAAGGAGGCGGTGAAAAGAAAAATGATCGGGGATAGTGTAGAAAAACCCAGTAAAAAAGGTAGATTTACCAAATCGGGTAAATCTAAGAAACCTTCTAAGAAGAAGAAACCTTCTAAGAAGAAGAAACCTTCTAAGAAGAAGAAACCTTCTAAGAAGAAACCTTCTAAGAAGAAACCTTCTAAGAAGAAATAATTTACGTTAAACTATTTAAATAAATATTTCTTTACTAGTATAAATGGAAATTGAGAAGCAGGTATTTAGTATTTTTTCAAGTTTTATTCGGGATCTAAGCAAGACATTTCCTGAGGTAAAAAATTGTTTGTATCGTAATTATGAATCCGAAATTACGGGCGAAGATTTAAAATTAGAGAATTGTCCTAAGATTAAGACTTTTTTAACGAAGGTTGAACAATATAATAAGTTAATTACGGATAAGAATGAATTATTTTTCAAGGAAGAAAATATATTGGAAGAAATATCATTTCAAAGGTTATGGGAAAAGAATATTTCGGATAAGACAAGAGGTACTATTTGGAAATATTTCAAAACATTCACAATTATTAATATTAGTTTAAATTCTTCAAAGCAATTACGAGAAGTTTTGCAAAGTCTCGGTGACGAAGAATTTAAAAAAGAAGATATTAAAGACAAAAAAACGGTTAAGGAATTGAAAAAACTCAAGAAATTAACAGATGAAGTTAAGGAAGAAGCGAAAGACGAGAGCGAATTCGATTTGGAAAAGATGCTGGGGGGATTAATGGATTCTAATATAGGATCAATCGCGAAGGAAGTTGCTTCATCTATGAATATTGAAGATATGTTAGGGAATGTAGATAAAGATAGTAATCCTATGGATGTTATGGCCCAAATGATGAATCCTGAAAAAATGGGAGCAATATTCCAGAATATCAATAAAGTAATGGAAGAGAAAATGAAATCCGGTGAATTAAGCGAAGAAGGTCTGAAAAAAGAAGCACAAGATATGTATGGTGATATGGCTGGTAATCCTTTATTCGGGGATTTAATGGGGAAAATGAATCAGTCACACAATTCTACTCCTCAATCGGAGACGGAAGGAGATCCAAAGGGTGAAGATATTGAGGATAAAAAGAAAAAATTAAAGAAAAAAATAGAAGCAAAAAAGAAAGAAAGAAGTAAATAAATTTTCAATTTAAATAAATTATATAATATATATATTTATGATATCTACGCCCTTCTGGTATAAAAATTTAAGTGTTTTATATGACAAAGATTATATTTTTGAATTCTTTCCCTCCAAGAGTTTTGATATTACGAGGAAATTGAATGCGGTTTTAAGGTTATCGGTTATTTATTCTTTGATTATGTATTTAGTAAGCAAAAATAATAAATATATTCTTATCCCGTTTGTAATTGCGGCAATCTCTTGGGTTATCTGGAATAGACAAACCGATACTCACGTATCCAATACCCTTGCGGAATCAATGAGTAATCAATTAGACGATCTAGTTAGAATTAATGATTTAGAAACCGAATGTAGAGTTCCAACAAAGGATAATCCCTTTATGAATCCCGACTTGGGAGAATTTAGTAATGATTCACTTCAACTACCCAAATCTTGTCCTTCTTACAATAATATAGGAGTTCAGAATAGAGTGGAAGAATTATTTAATGAAGATTTATATAGAGACGTAACTGACATATTTGGCAAGAACAATAGTCAAAGACAATTCTACACCGTACCCGGAAACCAAGTTCCAAATGATCAAGGATCTTTTGCCCAATGGTGTTATGGTATGCCCAAGACGTGTAAGGAGGGAAACAGTATTGCTTGTTTAAGTGGTATGGGTAACTCCGGTGGGGGGACTGGTTCTTCAACTTAATTTATTCTTTTTCTAATTTAAATCTTAATCAAAATATATTCAAATAAAATATATTCAAGTATATAAATGTCGGGATACAGTGGATATCAGGGAAATGCTGCCGAAATGAACGGAAACGTCCAAGAATGTGCCAAACCAGATACAAGTAATAAAAATACTTTTCAAACCTTCGTGAAGGCAAATATTCACGACGACAAATTAACTGTGGACTTAGATTCTTTACAATCTCAAGGTCCTGGTCTTTATTATATGGATAACCAACACGGTTGCGAATGTGGTTTAAAAGAAGCAAGAGATATTCAAGTTTCTCAACCTGGTATTAATTTTTCAGGAGGTTATGGTTGGATTGCGGAAAAGGGTTGTCTGATTGATAATGATTCAAGATTAAGACAAGATAAAGATAAATTAACAAATACAAATGAAATAAATCAGATCGTGGAAAGGTTATTCGGAACTACGCCAGATATTTCCAAAGGATTTCATAATGTGGACGTTGAATCGGTATTAATTTCTTCTAATTTCTCAACGGATCAAAAACCGTGTAATTCACTCGCAGGTGTTTCTATTGGAAACTATTTCACCCCCATGATTCCTAAATTGAAACAAGAAGTTCAAGATACAAAACATATTATTCCGGAGGATTCGCAGAAAGATTGGTTAAGAGGTGGTCTTCCTAGCCGACAAATGGTAAGAAACGAAGATTATCTAAGAAGGTGTCAGGAAAAAACGGTTTCCGAAAGTAATTAGTAATTTATATTTTTAAAAAATTATATTATAGTAAATATAATATGGAAACCCTTGTAAATAATCAAAGTATGAACGAAATGTCCGTGGGGCCGGGAATGTATCGGTTAGAAGATTCTAAATTAAGAAATAAAATTAGTTATCCTTGGGCACCCAATGTTCAATTACAAAAAGCAGGTGGGTCGGTAATGGATGCTAATTTTTTTGACATTGAATCCGATTTAAAAGGTCAGACCAGGGAATTATCTAATAATCCCGCATTAAAGTATGCCCCATTAGACGAAACGAATACTTACAATATGATTCAATTTTCGGACGGAGGACCATCAGCCGAAGAAAGTACAAGATTATCTAATAATGCATTTGAACTGAAGGGGGTTGGAATAAATCGGTTCGATTTTTTACCATTTGATCCTCAGAAAAATTCTATTGAACCTTTTAGAAGAATAGGCGAAAATACGGTCTTAGAAGTGTTAGATACTCATGAAACCGAATGTAAATTTGACTTTACGAAGAACACTTCTGTTTCCGAAGTATTAAGTGATACGAATGATTATGGTAATCCCACGCAAGATTAAATATTTAAATTTGATTATAAATTTAAAATAAAAATAATAATTTACTAATTGGTCATTTTCAATGAATATCTTTTATTTGGAATGGACAAATAAAAGACCTTCTTTCTGCGAATTTAGAGATTCAATACCGGACAATTCTAATTTTACGTGTCACGTTAAAATTAGAGGATTTAATGAGATCTTTGAAGAAATAACTTTATATGGATTAATAGGAAAGGAATTGGAAGATTATAAATTCGTAAAAAGTCCATTTACTAAAAGATCTTATTTACTTTCTCATTTACAGAAATGTATTCGTAAAATGAATCACGATAAATCAATTAAAACTGCGAAACATTTAATTGATTTAGATATAACCTCATTTTTAAGAAGATTGCCAATTATTATGTTTGAAGACGTTATTCCCCACGACAGTTTACCTATTCTTATTTGGTTAATGATAGCAGTTACAAAAGGATTCCAAATGAAAACCCCAATGATACAATACTTATTGGGTGTTGTTTATTTTCTATCTTCTTGTCCAAAACACGACGAATATTCTTTCATTAAAGAAACAAATTTATCTTTAATCGGAAACAATTTATATTTTAAGAGTCTATTAATAAGGATTTCATATGGTGGAATGGTGGGGGATATGCAAATGATAAATTATTTTATTGAATTGTGGTATGACAAATTCTTGAATGGTGAAAAAATAAATGATTCTAAAATAAGATATATTAATCACGAATTGGATCATTTGAAAATGGAAGAGTGGTATCTATCGGCAAATGATTTTCATTGTAATCACACTTTGATACCAAATGTTAAGAAACAATATGATATTTATGAAGAAGAATATATTAAATCTCTGATTTGGAATTATTCTTCTTCATATAACCGAAGGATCACTTCACATTACGAAGATGGTGAATTCAAGGATTGGTCTATTATAAGAAATTTTGTTAGATTTCAGCAAAGGAATATGAATTTTATATAATTTATACTAAATGAAGAGAAACAAAAGAAACAAAATAACTCAGATTAATCGTAGAACCAAAAGAAACAAAAGAACTCAGATTAATCGGACTAAGAAACGAAACAAAAGAACTCAGATTAATCGTAGAACCAAAAGAAACAAAAGAACTCAGATTAATCGGACTAAGAAACGAAACAAAAGAACTAACATTAATCGGAGAACTAAGATTAATCAAGCGACCAGTAAAAGGACTAACCATATCAGAAGACCTTCTAGAGTTAAGTCTGTTAAAGTCAATAAGACCGAATCAGGGGTGTACGATGATTCGGCAATTAATAATCCTAAAAACTTAAAGGAGATAAATGCTTCCGTTCACGTAACAACACTCAAAGCGGGGTCCATTTTATACAGAACACAACCTGTGTCTTGTAAACAAATAAAACCAATGTATTGCGGGGATACTGGAAAAACTGGTATTTATTTCAGTAAAAATAAATATACACCTTTGGGAATGATATTGGAATACAATAAACCAATGTATTTATGTAAATACAAGATAAAGAAAAACATAAAATTATATAATGGGAAATATACCTTCAGGTCACTTGAACCCACAAGATACTATAAGACAATAGAAGATTGGAGGAAATCTAAATTTATTTTTAATATTCAACCACTCAAATCAATAAATCATATACATGGGGGTGTCAAGGGTGCGGAAGAATATTTAACGCCATTACACGATATATTTGATATATTTGATTCGGGAAAAGGCGAGAAATTGTGGGAAAAACAGGGTGAGTCGGAAGTTTTTTTAACTGATCCTAAATTAGTTGAATGCATTTCTCAGGATAAATTTAGTACCGATGAAGCGACCGAAGAGATTAATAAACTAATAAGAAAAATAAATTAATTTACCTAGAACACCCACACTCTTCTTTATCTTCTTTATCTTCTTTATCGCTATTTCTAGAATCCAATGCTTTAGTTAAAAGGACACCCGCGATAATACCAATCGCTAATGCTATACATAATTTACAAGATTTTTTAACCATTTTTGCCTCAATCATCGTGGTATATATATAGTATATATTTTTTTCTTATAATTTTAAATTTGATTTAAAATTATAAGAAAACTATTAATTAATATGAATTACTATCTTACCGAAAATATCTTTATTAGAGAACACAAAATGTATCACACAATTAAAGATAAACATATTAAAATTACTTCTAAAAATTGGCATAGGATTCTAGGGGAATATGGATGGACGAAAATACCTTTGCCATGGGTCAAAGAATTAAATAGATTTAGTCCAATCAGAAATAAAAATTCAGGTTTCGGTATTCTAGATTGCGAAGCTGATGGTAATTGTTTTTTTCACTGTATTTCAAATGCTCTTAACGAATATAATATACTTAATGAAGAATTTGAAATAACCGATTTCAATGATATAAGGACCATTATCGCTGACTCGGTAAGCGAAGAATCTTATAAGATAATGATAAATTATTATAGAATTATGAAAGACGCTAATGATTTTGACGAAGAATGGGACCCTTACCGAATACATAGTTTAGAAGATTTCAAGAGACAACTCACCAAGTCTGGTCACAATTATTGGGGGGATTATATTCTATTAAATAATGTAATTCGGATTTTAAAATTGAATATATTTATTTTGAATTCTAATGAAATGGATAAGGATTTTACAATTTACAATACATTGATTGATTTTAATTCTGATTATGATTCTATCTTCTTATTATACGAAGATACGTGTCATTTTAAATTAATAGGTTATTTTAACGGAGATAAAATAATTTCATATTTTACAGATAATATACCGATTGAATTATTAAGATTATATAAACTTCGTTAAATTCAAATATAATTATTTTAAATATTTTTAATATATACTATACAAAATAATGGAAGGACTTATATTACTCGGAGTATTGGGTGCGGGATATTTGATTAATGAAGATAAAGAAAAGAAACAAAAAGTATATAATGAAATTCAACCTCCCTTATTTACCGGATCAGGCAATACAATCTATGATATAAATAATGTAAAAGACGCACAAAGATATGAGACTGATATGGTAATGAAACATCATAAACAAGCAATGGACCCAGGATCCAAGGTCGTAGACGCCTTGAATATGGACGGTCGCAATACATTAGGAAGCCAAGAAGTATCAAATAATGAAATCAAAACGATGGACGGAAATACACTGGATAAAAGAAATTTTTTAGTTAATGATCAGGGTATTAAAATAGAACCCTTTTTTTCGGGAGAAGGACCCGCAGCCATTGATTTGAATAATAGAAGTCGGGGTATGGAAAGACATTCGGGTGGATATATGTCCGAAAGACCTTCCAAGCGATCCGATCTTGTGCCTAATTTCGGAGATCAATGGGTACAAAATTTATCGAATGTTTTCGGAAATACATTTGATGGTCCAAATTCTGATCAATCTAGATATATTGAAGGTAATTACCGGACAGGTGAATTACCATTTGAACAAGAAATGGTTTCTCATATTGACGTCAAAAGTGATATTAATAGAGATGTAGATTTATTGTATGCTCAAAGAAATAGTACGGATAATCGTAGAACGTTAAGTAATCAAAAATTATCTTTTGGGGGGAAAGTCCTTGCGGGTAAAGGTATTTCGGAAAAAAGAGGAGAAGAAGGTCAGGTATTCAAGCATTTGCCCGACCAAGATTATGTGAATAGTGCGGATAAATGGTTGGTTACAACCGGGGCAATTGAAGCCCCGAGAATTAGACCCGAAACGGAATTAAAAGAAACCAATCGGCAGTATTTGAATGAGGGGGGATTTGGACCGGCTGCTCCGGTAGTATTTAAGAATAATGAAGATAGACCTAATTTTAAGAAAACAACTAGACAACAATTATTAAATGATACCGAAAGAAATATTGCTCTGGAAGGAAAAATGAATGATAATGATCATAATAAATCAAGTTATTTTGTATATCCTAACGAAAGAGAAGTTACAACAGAAAGAACATATGAAGGAAACTTCAAATCTGTCTTTAATGCCGAGACAAGTCAATTAAAAGATAATGTGAAACCAACAATTAAAGAAACAACTTTAGATAGTAGAGACGGATTTATTGGTCCCACGGTTACAAAATTACCCGAAGAAAGATTACAAGATAATGTTAGACCCACAATTAAATCAACAACAATGTTTGAATATTCTGGAAATGGCGGAACAACCGTTCCGGCAGAAATGGCTTCAGACCAATATCTTAGAGCGATACCCAATCTTAATCCTAATAAAGAACTCCTTTCAAGAGGCAGACAACCCACACCTGAGAGCACTAAATTGGCCAACGGCGTGGATACTCTTAATGTTGATATTAAAAAGATTGAGAGTGATTATTTCAATCCAAGGATTAATAACGTTGATAAAGTATATCAAGAAATACCCCAAGATTATACTTGCCAATTTACACAAGATAAAGAAACATTAGATAATGTTAAATTATCCGATAGATTAGACCCGGGACTATTGGATCCTTTTAGAAGTAATCCATATACAAAATCACTTGCTTCATTTGCTTAAACTATTAAATATCTATTAAGTAGATATAGATTCATTTATGGATAATTTCAATGTTCAACCAGTTATGGACGGTTATTCGGCGGAAACAAATATGGAAATAGATCAATTCTTTGGTCCAAATATATTTAAAAATGATAAAAAATCAAATTATGATACACAAGAATTGTATGATATCTTTGATAAAATTGAAGCGGATGTCTCCAAAGTAGAAGATACTTTGGATCATTATGACGAAAAATATTGCGGAAAAGACGGAACGAAATGTTTTTCGTGCGAAAAACCCGAATTACCAGAAGGAGCCGAATTTGATCGTTGCGGAAATCAAAGGGACAATAATAATATTATACCTATAAATGAAACTTGTAAACTCAAATGTAAAGACGGTTATCAAGAACAACCTGATTCAAAAGTAACAGGTGTTTGTTCACACCAAAGTCCAGAACCTAGAACGCCCCAGAGTTATTCAACCGAAGTATTTCTAGGACAATATGAATCAACATTCCAACCTTCTCCAGATATTGTATGTAATAAGACTTGTCAACCACTTACTAATGAGAAATTAAATATAAAAGGTCTCCCTTCCGCCCGAGTAGAACCTAATTGTAATGTAACGGGTTATTCTTCGCCGTCTCCAACAATTTGCAATGTTTATTGTATCACAAGGGCAATAGGATCTCCACCACAATATCAATGTAGTGAAAGCGGCGAATGGGAACCTGTTTCGGGAAGAGATATTATTTGCGAAAATCAGGCCGAGGGATTTGGATCTCCTACACTTTCGGGACGAGAGCATTACATTGATATTATCTTATCGAAAATAAATATAGTAAATTCTTGGATAGAGACTCATACTTGGATCGTCCCAATTTTTCTAATCTTTCTAATTTTGCTATTTTCAAATTACTAAGTTATCTAATTATAGGAGAAAGTTCAATAAACTTATAATTATGATCCTAATGATATAGTCCCAATCATATAAATAAATTGATCTGTAATTAAATTATAAACTTATTTTTTTAATAAATTATAATATAAGTTATTTATATTATGACACAAACATTTAATAACCAGGTTATGTTTGGACATAGAGAATGGGCGATTTTATCCAATAATAATACACCATTACCCGTTGGTCCCGATAATCTACCCTTAGTTGATAAACCACTTGTAAGAAAAAAAAGAGAACCGAGTAAGGTTGACGAAAATGTCGGAGATGATTCGGGGATAGTTGGGTATATGGGCGACGATGAAGATATAGAACAAGCAAAATACAATGTAATGTCTCTAATCAGTGATAAAATTGGAGGACTTGATACTCGCTTAGAAAGAATTAATCAAGAATTATCTGTATTAATTAATTCAAATGAAAGAGATATAACTGAATTAAGGGACGAAGTTGATTCAGAAGAATGTACTCCTTTTTTAATTAGTAAATGCGACGACGAACAAACATATGAAGGTTGTACCGCGTGTGCCAATTATTGGAGAGATAACAATCAGTTACCTGAAAATTGTAATCAGACTACTATCCATAATCACTGTTCTTATAATAATACCTATATTACTCAAGCGAGTCCGGGGGCTACTCCTGTAATAGGATCACCCACTTCTGAAAGAGGATCTATAAAAGTTGGTTCAATTCCTACAGAAGAATATGAATGTGAAAAATTGGGTCATTTTGATTGTAACCAAATTATTACAGAAAACGTGGCAAAATATCAAAATAATATGAATACTATTTGTTTGTGGAATGATGACACAGCTCTGGGAAACGGTTTCCAAAATTCATTAGTGGGAGATTTAGATAAAAAATGTAGAAAGAGGTGTAATGTATATAAAAGCGAAGAGGATTGTCCTTCGGGTCCGTCCGATACTTGTCATTGGATATCCCCCTCTATTGGTGGAGATCAACAATGTGTTGAAAAAATATGTGAAAATAGAATTGGTTCGTCCGAATGTAAAGCATTTGGAAATAATACATCTGAAATATGTGGTTACAGCCGAATAACCGAAGGTGATGTCGCTAAATCTTCACCCACACTTTTTTCGGAGTGGCAGTCTTGGTTTGGTTTAAAAGGAGATAAAAATAGTGGTGATATTATATGTGAATTAAATGGATCACCTGTAGTTGTGGCGACACAAGAAGAATGCTTAAATAAAGGTGCTCGTGTTGTAGATCAGACAGCACTGTCGCGGGAAGATCCATTATTTTTGACTACCCCTACCGGAATAAAAGGTGGGTATAGGATAGATTGGGAACCGGGTCCTTTAAATACAGGGTATATCAGTCATAGTTATAGAGATAAAGACGGAACACTTGGCGACACAAGGCAAATAATTACTAGTTGCCGTAATAAATTAAATATAGAATATGATCAAACTATACACGGAGGTATTGCCAATATACCCGATAATCCGGCAAGTTTCTATTGCACATTATACGATTATAATTCAGATATACCTTCGCCCGATAATCCTTGTGAAAATGGGGCCGATATTTATCAAGGAGAAACCGGCGAGGACCCTGTGTCCATAGGTTCCCACACATCCCAAAACCAAAATAAGGGTTGCAATGCAAAAGATATTGAAGTTGAGAATAAATTTTTTTCTGAAGGCAAAGAAGCAGCGGATTATTGTGAAAAAAATTTAGGAGATACCGAAGGTGGAAATAATCCAAATAATTGCTATTTAGGGTTACCAACCCAGGATTATTCTGGTTTGGGGTCGGGTGCGAATCTTTCTTATTTTCGTACTAGTCCTAGTCCAATGAATTATTTATTTACCAGCAACGGGCGGGTCAATGATGTGGATGATTATTACGGTAAATTAAGAACTTGTAATTCCATAGGTTCTTCAAATCCGGATTGTAGATTGTTAAGTCGGTATAGTGGTTTTTGTGATAGCACAGATTCCGACTGGAAGTGTACTTCTTCAGGATATGATCACGGTCGTTGCGGTCCGAAAAAATGCGAGGACCTTGACTCCTCGCTGGGTTGTAACTTAAATTATGAAAATGGAATAATTAGTGAAGCTGAAAAAGCGATTAACCAAACCGACCCTTGGATTACCGACGCGAATATAAAACGAGATTTTTATGATAATCCTACTGGTTATTGTGAAATAAATTCTTCGCCTGGTCCGGGCGGTATGAAATGTCGATATAATACTACTATGATTAGTAACTTGAAAACATTAAAAAGTATAAGGGAAGAACATTTTAAATTTAAGCGGGAGGATAACAAATTCTGGTCGTCCATTATTATTGCTCTTATGATTCTGGTACCTGCTATCATTGTGGTAGTAGATAAACATAGGATAGATTCAATTATTGGTATCCCACTGGCCGGCGGCGGCCTGGCCGCCGGCCAGGCTGCAGGCCCGGGGGGCAGGGAAATTTTTTGGGACAGAGACGGAACTATGAAAAAAAAACCCGTGGGTTTGTTTTTCATATCCGTTATCATTGTATTCGTAGGGCTGTTTCATTACAATGGGAATAGCCAATTATATCAATATTCGGATCACGAACTTGCTCTAGAATATGATAATGATTGTCAAGCATCGCGCACCGTTTCGCCTAGGACAATTATGAATGACACGGGATATACAAAAGAAATTAAAGATTGCTTGGAGAAGCCAGGTGATTTGCCAATATTTGATAGTAATCTGGTGTGGATCGTTGGGTCCCTATTTTCGTTCTTACTCATTGCTGTTTTTATTTTTAGTAGATACGAGGTAGCCAAATTGTCACATGCCCTATTGGTTGGTAACAAGGACATATTTGCCGGGGGGTTCGCCGTGATTATTTTATTGGTGGTATGGATTGCAATTGTAGTTGAGTTATTTTCTGGTCCTGACAATTCTGACCCACTTAATTTCATTTTGGGGCAAGACTCTAGTCCTATTAATAACGACAGCGAATTGTTTAAGTCAATTAAGAGTTCTCCGCCAAAGATAGATCTTACAAATATTAGATCTTGTATAACGTATAAGATAAAAGAAGAATATATAAATAATAAAGATGGGTTAGATAAGGGAACAACGTTGGATTATTTAAATAAATTAATAAAAAACGCACCAGGGGGTAGTATTATATTCGGTACACATTGGTATTATTTTTTTAGTGTTATATTAGTTATAATTCTGTCATTTTTCCCCGCAGCAGTGGCGGCATTAATACCTGCAGTGATCACCTACTTCTATTTTGGTAAGATTGTTGTGGGTAGTGGTGATAATTTCCTTTATTATTTGCCATGGTTTATATTTACAGTTTTATACTGTGGTACTTTATACTTGATTGTATTTCCGGTTATCAAAAGATGGGTTATTTCACTGTTATGGGAATTAGGTGGAGATTACACGTTTAAATATGACGATTATTTTACCAAAGAAATAGACGACAATTATTGGAATACAACAAATAACTTGGATAAATTATTTGAACCAGTCGGAAATGATGAAGATTCCAAAACTAAGGGTACTTGTACTAAATTTTGTAATATACATACATATAATCTAGATCAAAATAATAGCGTGGACGTTTCTGTAAATGAACAGGGGGGTATAAATAATCCGGATGTATGTGTTAACGACGAAGATATGGACAGTGGTTGGTCGAAATTTGTTGACAATTTAGGAGTATTTGATAAGGGAGACAGATCAACATGGAGATTTAGTAATAGATATAAAAATTATCTAAAAGCACAAGTAAAATTCAATTCATATATTAATTATCTTAAAAATCCAAATATAAGTTTATTAGAAGATTCAAAAGCACGATTGGGTGTAAAATATGAAGAAGAATTAGAAGGAAATAAAATTGATTGGTCAAGTAGGTGGGCTATTATTTTTGCTATTGTTGGTGCCATTTGTGGTGTGGGCGTTTGTAAACTAAAAGGCGGGTACGGACTGTGGGGTTGGATTGGCGTTATAATATTCGGGACAGTTCTAATGTGGCTTGTTCAGATATTAGGTCAGAGATTATTTTTACAGACAACTAGTCCTTTTAAGCAGAATAAAAATTGGACTTCACTCGGTATTTTAGTTTTATATGTACTTTTTTATGCTGTTTATATCTTTAAGGGCTACGCCGCACTTGCAGTAGTTGGAGGAGGTGGGGAAAGGGGATTTAGAAATAAATCATTACTAGCAGGATTAGTATCCCTATGTGTAATTATTCCGATTATATATATATATTATGAACGTTTAATGTATTACAAAAAACAATCATGGTACCAAATAGCGACTACAAGATATAATTTATATAAAGGGAAAGATTATGATTATTGGATTAATAAATGTCCACAAGAAAGGAATAAATATAAATGTATCGTGAAAGGTGGTGATATAGAAACCAATCAAGAAAATAGTATTTTTGAAATAAAATTACCCGATAAGCAATCTGAAAGGGCCTCAAGTTATGAATGTGAAAAATTTAATGGTTGTTTGTTATCTGATTTTAATGAAATTAATACTGTTGAAGAATTAGATCATAAATGTCCAATGAGTGGATTTACAGGAGAAGATATAACTGAAATAAAGAAATTGATTCCCCAAAACTCTTCTACTGATTGTGAGACGAATATTGTTGATAAATTTAGAATGTATCACGGTTTACCTGGAACAATTTACGATGATAATCCGGCATTTACCGACGGATCAGGCGATCCGGCAGATGAGACTGATCTATCTATGGTATTAGGTGTGGAAAAAGATTTTCCAGATACAGCACACAATGAGAGTATTTCTTGGGTGGCAATTGTGTCATTAATAGTTTTCGCCGTGGGAGTTGCGAAAACTATTAATGATTTTAATTATGCTGGATCGATCTTCAAATACTTTAATATTGTCTATCCTATATCATTTGTAATTTTGATAATCTTTATGGGGTCTGTTTCTTCGTTTTCTTTAAATACGCAAATTGACAAATTTAATAAATATATAGAACCAGATTCCGAAATAACAACTGATTTAATTTCAGATACTTCAGATACTACACGAAGAAGTAATTCAATAATATCTCAACCACCGATTAAGAAAATTCCATATCCAGGTGTTATTTTTTATATTTTGAAGAGTAGTACTGGTTGGGGGAGATTTTTAGCTTTTATATGTATTGTTTTATGGTGCGCGGGATCGTTATATGCTATCAGATAAATCTTAAATTTAAATTCTCTAAATCTTTTTATACATTATTCAATAAATGGCAGAAACAAAAACCGATTATAAAGAAGGTAGTCATTCCCAATTTATTGAATATTTATTTTCCCAGGAGCCTAAAGACAAGGGGGCAATTCAATTGGAAAGCCCCTACATTGAACCGGGTAAAAATATAGGATTACATACTTTTGAACAATTATTAATGATATTTGTTGACGGTTTAAAATATTTTTATGGTGAAAACAATAAAGTTG
>Ga0307488_10000771_pt1 | contig 26656 bp, 24 predicted proteins | sample SB02metaG_FD_202248 | JGI IMG/M metagenome (GOLD analysis project Ga0307488, IMG submission 202248) | Sea-ice brine microbial communities from Beaufort Sea near Barrow, Alaska, United States - SB 0.2 | ecosystem: Environmental > Aquatic > Marine > Coastal | place: USA: Alaska | collected...
TGCGAGAGGGGTAGAAATTTTGTAGCAGGCAATAAAAAGGCCCTTGAAACTGCGAAACAGCTAAAAGGGCCTCTCTATATCTTTGGTGCATCCTTCAGTCTCTGAACTTGGGAGAACACGGAGACTTCTAGACCCACCTCCACCATTGCTGACTATGGCGGTTAGAACGAAGTATCAAAAGTGGGCTTTCTTTAAGGCAGTTTTTAGGTCTCAGAACTTGGGAGGACACTGAGACCGCTAAACTAACCTATTCCGTTCACTAGAATGGCAGTGAGTAGGAAGCCACAAACGTTGGCTCTGCTTCTTCAGCTGTAGATCCAAATGGCGTGCTGTAGGTGAACGAGAGTGAGTCGTTGTAGCTGTACGTCACGTCGAAGTTTTCTTGATCGTTAGCACCGTTATCGTGAGCACCATACATCAGAGAGAAAGCACCAACGTCATAGCCAAGAGTGGTGTAAGAATAGTTGCTGTCGATATCATCATAGACAGTAAGGCTTACTGGGCCGTAGCCTACAGAGTAAACATATTCTTGTAATTCAGACGCTTCATTGTTGGTATCTGCAGATGGATAAATATAGGTAAAGTAGCTGAGGCTATAGTTGAACTCGCCAACTGATCCGCCGTAACCAGCAAAGAAATCATACTCAGTTCCCATAGCGACATCGCCGGAAGAAACCCACATGCCAGCAGTGAAACCACCTTCGCTGTAAACTATGTCGGCAGCCAGTGCTGCGTCGCCTTGACCTAGGTCGTATCCACGCCATAAGTAAGAAGAAGAAACCGAAGCAGAAGCCGAGACTTCAGCAATGGCTACAGGTGCAACCGCGAAAGACAATGTTGATACTGCAGCAGCAGCGATCAGGGTTTTCTTGAACATTTTCATATGGTAATAAACCTCAAAGTTAAATTTAGACCTTCAAAAAGGCGTGCCCCCAAATTCGGCAAGCTCACTTGATACAACACTCTCAGAGCAAATAATTGCGCAATAAAGTGATGGGTTTATATTAAAGACAATGGGTTATTTTGATATGCGTGTTAAACACTAGAGCACTACGCATAATGACTTATAGAGTAGTGCCGTTACTTTATTTGACTCAGATATCTTAGAGAAATAGCTGCCGCAGTAGTGCGATTTTCAACATTTAATTTACGGAATATTTGTTCCAGATGTTTATTCGCGGTGCGCGGACTAAAATCTAAAATAATCGCAATTTCATGATTGGTTTTTCCCTTAGCAATCCAGGTTAATACTTCGGCTTCTCTGGCCGTAAGACCAAATTTATCTCTCAGTAGATCCGCTTCATTGGGTTTATTTGCCAGTTCGACAACCAATAGCCTCTCATCAGTATCCTGAGATTCCAGTGCGCTAAATAATAATGGCTGTTCTAAATCATCTAGTCGAAGAGGCTTTTTAGCTCCCAGTGCCAGCCAAGGTTGCAATCTTGCGGGCAAGGTATGTGCTATCCAATCCGGCGTAGCACCACTGCTCGCCATTAGACTGTGAGTGTTGGGCGTGGACCAGAGGATTTTGCCCCTTAGATCCACTGACAGAGAGTATTGGCCCAGAGTGTCGAGCGCCTGGCGCGCGCCGTTAGCGATCCGTGAGTTAGTCAGCTGAGCGCCAATTCTTGCCACTAAGCCCTGAACGTCTATGGGTTTGGTGACATAGTCGATACCTCCTGCATCGAAGCCTCGAACTATATCTTCACTGGCGTTTAGCCCGGTCATAAAGATCACCGGAATGTGGGCGATGAGGGCGTCTCCCTTGATTTGGCGGCAGGCTTCAAAGCCATCCATTTCCGGCATCATTGCATCCATCAAAATAATTTCTGGCTTGATACGCTTGGCGATGGTCAGTGCCTGCTGCCCAGACAGCGCGACCAGGACCGTGAGACCTACCTCAGAGAGGGTGGTGTTGAGCATGCTGATGGTTTCTGGGTTGTCGTCTACGATCAATACGACGCCACTACATTTTGAATTAGATTTCATTATTTATCGTCGTCAGTTGGGAGTGGATTTTTATTAGGTCTAGCTGTGCCAAATTACGATTTAAATCAGCACATAATTGAGGCTTCAAACGGCCGGCTTTTTCCGCTTTAGTGAGGGCATTTTTAAATCCATCGACATAACCAATATCAATAAAAGAGAGCAATTCTCTGACAATTAGAGGGTCATTTTTAATGCCATTATCTGAGGATTTCGCGCTGTCCTGGACCTCGCTGGCCAGTTCCAAGGTGATATCAAGCTGGTCCGCCAGAGTGGCTAGCAGGGTCGGCATATTCACTGGCTTAACCAGGTAGTCATTGTGCAGCGGTGTATTGTCCTCTCTGCCAGGGCTCGCTCCAAGACCTTCATCTGCCTCTGCTGAGATCATCACTATGGGCACAGTTAAGCCGCGCTGGCGCAGTTCTGCGGCTAGCTCCCAACCAGTCATATTGGGCATGGAAATATCCAGCATAAATAACTTAGGGGTACATTGTTCGAGCATCCGTAGGCAGGAGGCACCGTCAGCGGCGGCAATAACATTGAAGCCGAGGGGCGTTAGGGTGTCGATTAACAGACGCCGCTGAACCGCATCGTCGTCCACCACCATTAGGCTCAGGGTTTCGCCGTGATAGCCGATAACCCGGTCTGCCACTACTGGTTGATGACTGACTTCGCGACTGCTCGGCAGCATCAGTGAAACTCTAAATGTGGAACCTTTTCCGAACTCACTTTCAATACTTAAATCGCCGCCCATGCGGTGCACCAGAGCCTGGGTAATGGCCAGTCCAAGGCCACTGCCAGCAACCTGATGCTTGGGGTCGGCAATACGCACAAAGGCCTCAGATATACGGGATATATTGTCGCGTTCGATTCCGACCCCGGTATCGGTTACGGTGAAATAGGCCACCTGGTTACGGTATTTAAGATCCACCGTGACGCTGCCCTCTGGGGTGAATTTTATCGCATTGGAAATCAGGTTGATCATCACCTGACGCAGTCGTTTACCGTCGGCAATAACTGTCTCTGGAAGTCTTTCCTGATGGCTAAAATTAAGGTTTATATTTTTGCTTTGGGCCTGTATTTGAAACATATACATAAGCTGTTCAATCATCGCCAGCATATCCACTCTGTTTCTGTGCAGGTCGAGTCTTCCTGCCTCAATCTTAGAAATATCTACCAGCCCTTCTATCAGATCGGTGAGGTGTTCGCTGCTGCTGCGCATCACCTTAATCGACTCGCGGCGGGGCAGGGGAATATCATCGGCGCCCTCAAGTAGCTGGGCATAGCCCATAACCGAGTTCAGCGGAGTCCGCAGTTCGTGGCTAATTCTTTCCAGATAACGACTCTTGGCAATGTTGGCGGCATCGGCTTTTTCTTTCGACTGTTGCAGTTTCAGATCCGTTTTTTCGTGAGCGCTAATTTCATTGATCAGTAACTGAGTTTGGCGCTGAGATTCGTCTTGCGCCAGTTGACGTCCCTCCATACTCAGTAGGTAAGACCAGGTGGCCACCATTAAAACGATTATCGAAATCGCTGACAGGGTCCAGGAAAATATCTCAATCAGGGCTAGTTGGTCAGGATAAAGGCTGATGGTTTTTATCGATGCCAGCTTGATCAATGATAAGAAAATCCCCAAATTAACGCTAAATAAAACGGTGAATTTAAAAGCTCGAGATTGGATGTGTCGCAGCCTGACGGATTTGAAAAACAGCTGCACAAAGATTAAAAATTGATTCGATATCAGACCTTCGGTTCGGCAGGCATCTTTGCAGTGTGCGTCCAGAGAGCAGCATAGAGAACATATCGGTAGCTGATAGAGCGGGCAGTAGGTCATGTCTGGCTTTTCGAAAATATTTTCACAGACTCCACATTGCTCGCTAGCTAGAGAGCCAGACGGCCCGGTATTCAATGGCGCTGGACGCACAATGTAATAGCGCCCCTTGGTAGCCCACGCAATTAATGGAGAGATTACAAAGGTCAGAGCCAGTGTGATAAATGACGAGAAAGCCTGGGCTTCAATACCCAGAAAACCGTTGTATGCAATGATGCCCAGGATCATAGATATGAGCATGGCTCCCACACCAACCGGATTGATATCGTAGAGATGGGCGCGCTTAAATTCTATATGGGGCGGACTCAGACCCAGTGGTTTATTGATTACCAAATCCGCCACCATAGAGCCAATCCAGGAGAGCGCAATAATGCCGAATATACCCAGGGTTTCTACCAGTGCGCTATAGATACCCACTTCCATCAGAATAATTGCCACCACCACATTAAACACTACCCAGACCACACGCCCTGGATGGGCATGGGTAAGGCGGGCGAAAAAATTTGACCAGGCGATGGAGCCAGCGTAGACATTGGTGACATTAATTTTTAACTGTGACAGCACCACAAAGGCTGCGGTCAGAGCCAAGATGGTAGATGGAGATTGGCTCACATAGCTAAAGGCCACCAGATACATCTGGGTGGGCTCGGCGGCCTGCTCGGGACTGATACCGTAGTTGATCGCCAGCACCAATAAAAAAGAGCCAAGTAATAATTTAAAAGCGCCAATAAGGATCCAGCCAGGGCCGGCCAAAATAGTTGCCAGCCACCAGGATCGTTTACCGGCTATTGATTGCGGGGGAATAAAACGTGCGTAATCGGCCTGCTCGCCAATCTGCGCCACCAGAGAAAATAGCAGAGTCGAGGCCGCGCCGATCATCAGCCAGTCAAACTCTGGACCGCTTTGGTCCTGCCCTTGAAACTTAACCCAGTTATCAATACTGCCCATATCGTTGACCAGAATATAACCGATGGGCAGCAGCTGCAGCAGTACCCAGAATGGCTGTGTCCAGGTTTGAAAGCGGGTGATCATGGTGATGCCATAGGTGACTATGGGAATCACTAACAGGGTGCTCACTAGATAGCCCCAGTGCAAGGGCAGGCCGAAGATAAGTTCCAATGCCAGGGCCATAATGCTGGCTTCAAGGGCTAAAAAGATAAAGGTAAACGAGGCATAGACCAGCGAAGTGATAGTAGAGCCAATGTAGCCGAACCCGGCTCCGCGAGTTAGCAGGTCTATATCAAGCCCGTATTTACTGCTGTAATAACTGATCGGCATTGAGAGCAGTAGCAGAACCACGCTCACCAGTAAGATTGAAGCCACAGCGTTGTTAAAACCATAGCTCAGGGTGATGGAGCCGCCAATCGCCTCTAGGGCCAAAAAGGTAATTGCGCCCAAAGCGGTGCTTGCGACTTTTAGCGCGCTCCATTTTCGTGCGCCGACACTGGTGAAGCGGAGCGCGTAGTCTTCCAGGGTTTGATTGCCAACCCATTGGTTGTACTTGCGCCGCGCGCCAAAGACGCCTTGCTTTGTTCTAGCAGTCATCAAGCACCTGTGACGAAGAGAGAGAAAAGAGGGTTAATGCTCTAAACAAAGCAATTAGTCTGCCAATAAAGCGGTAAAGTCATAGAAGCCATTTTAAATCGAAATCGCCTACCTCTTTTCGAGCAGACTTTTATCCTCCCAGACAATCCATCAAACGCCTATGCGCCAAATAACGTATACCTCGGGCTATAAGGCGAATTGTGGCTTTTGCCTCGACAGCCAATAATCTCAGCGAGTTTAACTTACTGAGGTCTCCCCATGAAAAGCTCCATTACTAACAACATCCCAAGCTGGCGTCGCGCTCTGCTGGTATCTGCTGCAGCCTTTGCAGTGGCCCAAGCAGGCTTGACTAATGCAGCATCTGACGAATATGCAACATCCGTAGTTAACACCACTGGTCTCGCGGTTACCGACGACACAGTAACTGTCGGTATCCTTCACTCGATCACCGGCACCATGGCGATCAGTGAGACGGGTTCTACCCAGGCTGAGAAATTAGCCATCAAGCAAATCAATGAATCAGGTGGCGTGCTAGGTCGTCAAATTGAATACATTCAGGAAGATGGCGCCAGTGATTGGCCGACCTTTGCTGAAAAATCACGCAAGCTTTTGGTAAAAGATAAAGTTGCCGCGGTAATGGGCTGCTGGACTTCAGCTAGTCGTAAAGCTGCATTGCCAGTCTTTGAGCAGTACAACGGCATGCTTTTCTACCCCACGTTCTATGAAGGACTTGAGCAGTCTCCAAACGTTGTTTACACAGGTCAAGAAGCCACTCAGCAGATTATTGCGAGTATTGATTGGGTTGTAAAAACGAAAGGCGTTAAGACTTTCTATCTTTTAGGTTCTGACTATATCTGGCCGCGCACGTCGATGAAAATCGCCCGTAAGCACATCGCTAAATTGGGTCTTAAAGTTGTTGGTGAAGAGTACTACCCACTGGGTCACACACAGTTCAACTCAGTGATCAACAAAGTCAAACTGAAGAAGCCTGACATTATATTTGCCGCTGTTGTGGGTGGATCTAACGTGGCTTTCTACAAGCAGGTTAAAGCTGCTGGTATCGATTGGAGAAAAGAGAAGCCTCTTATGCTGACTATCTCTGTTACTGAAGACGAAGTCTTGGGTATCGGCGGTGAGAACTTGGTTGGTGCTTACTCTTCTATGAAGTACTTCCAGAGTCTGACTAACAGCAACAACGAAACCTTTGTTAAAGCCTTTAAAGAAATGTGGGGCGAAGACAGTGTTATCGGTGATGTAACTCAAGCAGCTTACTTAGGTCCTTGGATCTGGAAGTACGCAGTTGAGAAAGCCGGTTCTTTCGATATCGACAAACTTAAAGAAGTTCTGCCAGGTATTGAAGTGACTACAGCCCCAGAAGGCTACGTCAAAGTTCACGAAAACCAGCACCTTTGGTCAAAAGCACGTATTGGTCTTGCACGTGAAGATGGTCAGTTTGATGTGGTATTTGAGTCCGAAAATCTTATCGAACCCAATCCATTCCCTAAGGGTTATCAGTAAGCGTTAAATCACTGGCGCCCGAAGGGCGCCAGTATCTTTTTTTATAAGTACTTTTTTTATAAGCACATTTTTAACAAGCAATTTATCACAAGCACATTTTTACATACATTTTTTACACACATCTTATCCAAGGAATTGATCATGTTTGACGGATATTCAGGTTCTGAACTAATGGCAATTTTTGCCATGCAAGGCTTCGCAGGACTTATCTTGTTCTCGGTACTGGTGCTTATGGCACTGGGTTTGGCGATTATCTTCGGCCAAATGGGCGTCATCAATATGGCCCACGGCGAATTTATGATCCTTGGTGCCTATGTCACCTATCTCACTTCCCTCTTTTTTGAAGCTTATCTGCCTGGACTCTCGAGCATCTATTTCTTTGTTGCCATTGTTCTCGCGTTTATAGCGGCGGCCAGTCTTGGCGCCTTTGTGGAATGGGCCTTAATACGCCGGCTTTATAAACGCCCTCTGGATACGCTGTTAGCGACCTGGGGTCTAAGCTTAATTCTGCAACAAACCTACCGCTCTGTATTTGGCGCCCGTGAAAAAGGTGTCTCGCTACCGGATTGGATGATGGGTTCTATTCCCATAACCGATCTCGTGGAGATTCCCATCAACGGCATTATCGTGATGGTCCTAACCTTGGTTATTACCCTCTCTGTGTACTTTATTATGCAGCGCTCTCAGTGGGGTGCCAAAGTGCGCGCGGTGGTTCAAAACCGTCCCATGGCCGCTGCTGTAGGTATCAATACCTCGATCGTCGACCGCATGACCTTTGCTCTGGGTTGCGGTATTGCCGGAGTCGCCGGTAGCGCCTTCACCATGATTGGTTCCACAGGTCCAACCTCTGGTCAGTTGTATATAGTCGACACCTTTATGGTGGTGGTCTTTGGTGGTGCAGCCAACCTTATGGGCACCATCGCTTCTGCCTTCACTATCTCTCAGGCACAGACAATTCTTGAATTCTTTATGAGCGGCTCGATTGCCAAGGTACTGACTTTGGGCATGATCGTGGGCATTTTAATGATCCGTCCTCAGGGTCTATTCACTCTCAAGATTCGTCGCTAGGAGATTAACTAAATGTCTAATTATTCAAAGCAGAAATTTTTATCCCCAGCCGAACTGGGCGGCTTTATCGTTCTGGCGCTACTGTTATTTGTGGTCTTGCCCCTGTCGGTAGATGACTTCCGATTGAACCTGATTGGCAAGTATCTGAGCTATTCTTTCGTCGCCATGGGCCTAGTGCTCTGCTGGGGCTACGGCGGTATTTTAAGTCTGGGTCAGGGCGTCTTCTTTGGTATCGGCGGCTACTGCATGGCGATGTTTCTCAAGCTTGAAGCCTCCAGTGTAGCCAACACCTCTATCCAGTCGACTCCGGGCATTCCAGACTTTATGGATTGGAACCAGCTAACTGAAATCCCCTGGTTTTGGGAACCGTTCAACAGCTTGGGTCTATCACTTATCGCAGTAGTGCTGGTGCCGGGACTGTTTGCCTTCCTGATTGGTCTGGCAATGTTTAAGCGTCGTGTTGGTGGTGTTTACTTCGCGATTATTACTCAGGCAGTTGCCGCAATTTTGACAATTTTGATTGTCGGCAGTCAGGGTATGACTGGTGGTATTAACGGTATTACTGATCTGCGCACCATGTTGGGCTGGGACATTCGTACCGATGAAGCCAAGGTTATTCTCTACTTTGTCTGCGTTACCTTTGTCTTTATCTGTCTCTTTATATGCCAGTTTGTACTGCGTTCAAAGCTTGGGCGCCTTCTAGTTGCGGTACGTGATACCGAAGAGCGCGTGCGGTTTTCCGGATACAACGTTGATAACTTTAAGATCTTCATCTTCACCCTTGCAGCCATGCTCTCTGCCATAGGTGGTGCGCTGTTCACTTTGCAGGTTGGCTTTATGTCACCGAGCTTTGTGGGAATCGTGCCCTCAATTGAAATGGTGATCTTCTGTGCAGTGGGCGGTCGTCTGTCACTACTAGGCGCAGTCTACGGTGCTCTCGCGGTTAATTTTGCCAAGACCACATTATCGGAAGCCATTCCGGAACTCTGGTTGTTTGCTCTCGGCGGTATGTTTATAGCCGTTGTATCGATCTTTCCCAACGGTTTGATGGGACTCTACAACACTTATATATCAGGGCCGGTTAATCGTTGTTATTACGCTCTAATCGCCTTTATCAATAAGGATAAGCCTTTGGATGAAGTGCCGATGATAGATCAAGCGCCGCTCTCTACAGGTGCTATTTCCGACTCAACCACAGGAGCTAAATAAGCCATGTCTAACAAAGACTTTGTTTTATCGGTTGAAGGATTAACAGTTTCCTTTGATGGTTTTAAGGCGGTTGATGACCTGTCCTTTTATGTAGAAGAAGGTGAGATCCGCGTGATTATTGGCCCCAATGGCGCTGGTAAAACCACCGTTCTCGACTTGATCTGCGGACGCACCAAGTCCACTCAAGGGTCAATCAAGTTTCGCGGTAAAGATCTGAGCAAAATGAACGAGCATGAAATTGTTCACGCTGGTGTCGGGCGTAAATTCCAGACTCCTTCAGTCTATGAAGATCTCACCGTGTTTGAAAATTTCGAACTGTCCTTCCCCCGTGGTAGGTCTGTTTTCGGTGCCCTGGGCTTTAAGCGTGACGCTGAAGTGTTAAAGGCCATTGAAGAAACTGCGGAAATGGTTTTTCTGCAAGAGCATCTGGGTATGCAGGCGGATCTGTTGAGTCACGGTCAAAAGCAGTGGTTGGAAATTGGCATGCTGTTAATTCAGCAGCCGAGTCTGCTTATGCTCGACGAGCCAGTTGCCGGTATGTCCGTAGCGGAACGCAAAAAGACCGCCGAACTGTTACTCAAAATCACCAAAGATCGCTCGGTGATTGTTATCGAACACGATATGAATTTTGTTAAAGATATTGCTGACCGAGTAACAGTGCTGCATCAGGGCAAGGTGTTGTCTGAAGGCAGCATGGACCATGTGCAAAACGATCCCAAAGTCATCGAAGTCTATCTCGGCCATTAAGGAAATTAAAGCATGTTGAAATTAAAAGACTACAACGTTGCTTACGGCCAGAGCCGTGTGATCAACGATATGAATCTAGAGATTGGCGAAGGTGAAATTGTTGCTCTGGTAGGACGCAACGGCATGGGTAAAACTACCCTGCTCAAATCTTTGATCGGTATGGTGCCTCATCAGTCAGGCTCAATCATGTTGAACGGGCAAGAAATAGGTCCCATGGAAAGTCATCAGAGAGTTGCCAGTGGTATTGGCTTTGTGCCTCAGGGACGGATGATTTTCTCCACCATGACGGTAACGGAAAACATTATTACCGGACTGACCACCACCGGTGAGAAAAAAATACCTGAAGATTTGTACGAACTATTTCCTGTGCTCAAGGAAATGGGCAAGCGTCGCGGCGGTAATTTATCCGGTGGTCAGCAGCAGCAGTTAGCTATTGCCAGAGCCCTGGCCAGTCGGCCCAAATTGCTCATTTTAGATGAGCCCACCGAGGGTATTCAACCTTCGATTATTCGCGAAATGGTGCATACATTACGACGTATTCGCGATCAGCGAGGTCTGTCCATTTTAGTGTCTGAACAGGTGCTGAGTTTTGCCCTGGATGTTTCTGACCGCGTCATGGTGATCGAAAAAGGCGACATAGTTCACCAGGAGTCCAGTGCCACCGCAGATCAGAAAAAGATCGCAGCCTATTTGTCTGTCTAATTTTATAAACCATTTATTTAACCAAAATTATTTTTAAAATATAGGAAAAAATCATGGCCGAAACCATTATTAAAATTAACCTCAACGAAAGTCCCTACACCAACGACAAGGTTCACAATCGCTGGCACCCCGATATTCCTATGGTTGCCAAAGTAAAACCAGGCGATGACTTTAAAATTGAGTGTTACGACTGGACCGGTGGTCAGATCAAGAACAATGACTCCGCAGAAGATGTGCGCGATGTAGATCTGGGCCAGGTTCACTTTCTCTCGGGTCCCATTGAAGTGGAGGGCGCTCAGCCCGGTGACTTGCTTCAGGTAGAAATTCTCGATATCGGCACCTTTGAAGAATCTCAGTGGGGCTTTAACGGTTTCTTTAGTAAGAAAAACGGCGGTGGCTTTTTAACCGAGCACTTCCCCGATGCACAGAAATCGATCTGGGATTTCAATGGCATGTTCACTAAATCTCGCCACATACCTGGTGTCGAATTCGCTGGCTGTCTGCACCCGGGATTAATCGGTTGTCTGCCTGACAGAGCCTTGCTAGACACTTGGAACGAACGTGAGAAAGGTCTAGTTGATACAGATCCTGCTCGTGTTCCAGAGCTGGCTTGTTTGCCTGAAGCCCGCGTTGCCCATATGGGTCAGATGCAGGGTGCTGCAAGGGATGCCGCTGCTGCTGAAGGCGCACGAACAGTGCCGCCCCGCGAACATGGTGGTAACTGTGATATTAAAGATTTGACCCGTGGATCAACGGTTTATTTCCCTGTTTATCAAGACGGTGCTGGCCTCTCTGTAGGTGATTTGCACTTTAGTCAGGGCGACGGCGAAATCACTTTTTGTGGCGCCATCGAAATGGCCGGTTGGATTCATATACGGGTCAACCTGATCAAAGACGGTATGGTTAAGTACGCGGTTAAGAACCCTATCTTTAAGCCGAGCCCAATGGTTCCCAAGTATGATGATTACCTGATCTTTGAAGGTATCTCGGTTGATGAGAGCGGCGGCCAGCACTATCTGGATGTGCATGTTGCCTACCGTCAGGCCTGTTTAAATGCGATTAACTATATGACCAAGTTTGGTTACACCCCAGCTCAGGCCTATGCAATTCTTGGCTGTGCGCCAGTGCAGGGTCATATTAGTGGCGTGGTAGATATTCCCAATGCATGTGCGACCCTCTGGTTGCCCACGGATATCTTCGACTTTGATATGCAGCCCAATGCCAATGGTCCGACCATAGCGGTTGACGGTGCGGCTAATGATATTCCTAAAGCGCCGGATGTAGATTAATTCGCCTTCAATCAAGTCGCTTTATTAAGGAGCTTTAAACCATGCCTTTATACGATTACAAGTGCCAACAACATGGTGTGTTCTCCGAACTCACCACGATCGCTAATATGGAATCGCCAGTGGACTGCCCCCAATGTGGGGTGGTCTCGCCGCGAATATTAGCTCTGCCACCACATATAGTGTCGATGATGAAAGAGACTAAGCAGGCCATGGAGCGCAATGAAAAAGCGCAGCATGAGCCGATTATTTCGACATTAGATAGACGTACAAACGATAAGAAACATGCATCGGACTGCGGTTGCAGTTCAGGTAAGAAATCCAATCTTTTCTATACCGCGGAAGGGAATAAGATGTTCCCCTCAATGCGGCCTTGGATGATTAGCCACTAGAAAAAGCAGTTTGTAGAAAGAAGCTTGTAGAAAGAAGCTTAGTTGCCCTGATCATCGGGGCAACTAATAGTTTCCGAGTCACGTAGCCTAAGCCGCCAACATCCCCTTATCCACAATAAAGTCGATAATGACCTGCAGGCCAGTATGTTTGTGTAAGTTAGTAAACACATAGGGACTGGTGGGACGCATACGCTTGGTATCGCTATCCATAATATCCAGATTGGCTCCCACATAGGGTGCCAGATCAATTTTGTTGATCACCAGTAAATCCGCCTTAGTAATTCCCGGACCGCCTTTGCGGGGAATCTTTTCCCCCGCCGCGACATCGATCACATAGATAGTCAGATCCGCCAGTTCAGGACTAAAGGTGGCGCTCAAATTATCGCCGCCACTTTCAATAAAGATTAAATCCAAGCCTGCATGACGCTGGGTCATCTCTTCCACTGCCGCCAAATTCATCGACGCATCCTCACGAATAGCCGTGTGGGGACAGCCGCCAGTTTCGACGCCGATAATACGGTCCGCATCCAAGGCTTCAGCGCGAGTTAAAATAATCGCATCTTCCTGGGTGTAGATATCGTTGGTTACCACTGCCAGATTGTAGGTATCACGCATGGTTTTACACAGCGCTTCAAGCAGTGCAGTTTTGCCTGAACCTACTGGGCCGCCAACGCCAATTCGAAGGGGGGCGCTACCGCTAGATAAAGAGCTGGGTTTAGATAAGTCGGTCATGGGTAAGTCCTATTTAAGATCGAAATAGTCGAGTGTATTGGGTTTCATGACGGCTACTGGCAATCGCCATAGCCGGTGTTGAGCTGCGAATATCTGCGTCATCTGTGCCTATTGCCTGGGTCACTGCGGCGGGAATAGTCTCCGCCAGTTCAAGCATAATTTGTTGGCCGTGAGTCTGACCCAGGGGAATCAGCTTCACTCCTGCTACCACATTGTTTTCCAGCCAGCTCCAGCTGTAACCGCGACACAGCTGCTGGCTCTCTATGCCCCACTGATTGGCGGCCAAGGCGATGCCAGTGAGTTGGCAGCTGGATACTGTGGCAGCTAGATGAGAGGGAATCTGTATACCAAGGCTAGGTAACAGCCGCGCCAGTGCCGCGCCGCGCTGACGCTCCTCTTTACGCAGCTCCATAGTTTCACGACAGGCAATCAGCCATTCAGTCCAGTGCACAACACTGGCCTCGTCATCCTGATTAAAGCCATTTAACAGGCGGATCAAAACTGGCAGCTCAAGGGTCGCAACACTGGCGGCGAGAATGCTCTGGAGCCAGCCTTTTAAACTCGGCTTGTCAGTGACCCAATGAGCTTCAATGGCCCACTCCAAACCTTGGGAATAGGTAAAGCCACCCACAGGCAGTGAGGGGCTGATCAGTTGAAAAAGACGCAGCTCTGAGAGCGAGTTGTCTAATATCTCAATGGACACTTAACGGGGCTCTAATCTTCGCTACTAATTTTAATCGCGCGGGTTTTTCGACGCTCTAGCAAACGTGATGTGATGGTCGCTAACAGCAGCATGGCAAAGACTACCAAGCCCAAATGATCCGGTGCTGATATAAGGTGAAAGACTGAGAGTACCGTGCCGTCCGGGCTGTGGGCTTGAGCGGCGGACTGTCCGAATATCAGTGCAGTACCCAGAGTGAGTCGGTTAAAAAATTTGGTCATTGAAATTTCCTTAAAATGATAAGCGGGTAATGGTTAGCAGGTAATACTAAGGCTGTAATGCGAGGCCTGTAATAATCAGTGATCATGGTGATGACCATGACTGGCAGGAGCGTTTTTATAGGCACCGGCCTCAGGCTCAAAAGGCGCCTCTTCAATGGCAACAGAGAGACCCAGACCAATGACCATATCGTCTAGGACATGATCGTGTTGGTAGCGCAAAAACTCAGGCTCAATCTGCAGCGGCACATGGCGGTTGCCCAGGTGATAGCTGGCTCGTGCCAGTGCATGAGGGTTGTCGCTGGTAACGGTTGAAACAGTTTCCGGTGCTGCATTAATCTGCACCACCAGACCCTCATCGCTCTGGACCAAATCACCGCCCCGCAACACTTCACCGCGGGGTAAAAATAGCCCGGCCTCGCGACCGTCATCCAGAGTCACTTTGATGCGGCTCTTGGTGCGTTCTCTGATGGGCAGGCTCAGTGTCGTGTCATAAGCTGAAGAGTTTTCTAAAATGCTAGTAATGCGAATCATCAAATAGGCCTGTAGTTAAAACAGAAAATAACGCTGCGCCATAGGCAGCTCAGTGGCCGGCTCGCAGACCAATAACTGGCCGTCTGCACGTACTTCATAGGTCTGTGAATCCACTTCTATTTTCGGTTGATAGCTATTCAGCAACATGTCATTTTTGGTGACATTGCGGCAGTTTTTCACCGTGCCAATCAAACTGCGTAAACCCAGCTGTTCTGGAATGCCGCCACTCACTGCGGCACCGGAGAGAAACAGCATAGAGGTGTTGTTACTGGCCCGGCCCATGGAACCAAACATGGATCTGTAGTGCACCGGCTGGGGTGTGGGAATCGAAGCATTGGGGTCACCCATAGGTGCCGCCGCGATCATGCCGCCTTTAATAATAATCGCTGGCTTGGTGCCGAAAAAAGCCGGTTTCCAAAGTACCAAATCCGCCAACTTGCCAGTTTCAATGGAACCGACCTCATGGGAAATCCCATGGGCGATGGCCGGGTTGATGGTGTATTTGGCGATATAGCGTTTAATGCGATTATTGTCATTGGCACGGCTATCTTGAGCCAATGGACCGCGCTGAACTTTCATCTTGTGGGCGGTCTGCCAGGTTCTGATAATCACTTCACCGACTCGGCCCATAGCCTGAGAGTCTGAGGCAATCATGGAAAAGGCACCCAGGTCATGGAGTATGTCTTCCGCGGCAATGGTCTCTCGGCGAATGCGGGATTCGGCAAAAGCCACATCTTCGGCAATGTTGGGATCCAGGTGATGACAGACCATCAACATATCTAAATGCTCATCCACCGTATTGATGGTGTAGGGCCTTGTTGGATTAGTCGAGGAGGGAAGAATGTTTAGCTCACCACAGGCTTTAATAATATCCGGGGCATGACCGCCGCCAGCCCCTTCGGTGTGATAGGTGTGAATGGTGCGACCGTTTATGGCTGCCAATGTGGCTTCGACAAAACCGGATTCATTAAGGGTGTCAGTGTGAATCGCCACCTGCACATCGGTTTCGTCGGCAACGTTTAAACATTCGTTAATTGAGGCGGGAGTCGTGCCCCAGTCTTCGTGAAGTTTTAAACCCATCACCCCAGCTTCAACCTGTTCTCTTATGGGTTCTGCCTGACTGGCATTACCCTTGCCCATCAGCCCAATATTCATTGGCGCTGTATCCACGGCTTCGAGCATACGATGTATATTCCAGGGTCCTGGGGTGCAGGTTGTTGCATTGGTGCCAGTGGCTGGACCGGTACCGCCGCCGAGCATGGTGGTGACACCAGACATCAGTGCCTCGTCAATTTGCTGAGGGCAGATAAAATGAATATGGGAGTCGACACCACCGGCGGTGAGAATATGGCCTTCACCGGCGAGCACTTCAGTGCCGGCGCCAATAATAATATCGACGCCGCTCTGGGTGTCGGGATTGCCGGCTTTGCCTATGGCAGCAATGCGTCCGTTTTTAATCCCCACGTCGGCTTTGACTATGCCCCAGTGATCGATGATTAGGGCATTGGTAATCACTAGATCCACGGTTTCTGCACTGGGTCGCTGGCTCTGGCCCATGCCGTCGCGAATCACTTTGCCGCCGCCAAATTTAACTTCGTCGCCATAGAGGGTGAAGTCTTTTTCTACCTCTAACCAGAGCTCGGTATCCGCAAGGCGAACTTTGTCTCCGGTGGTGGGGCCGAACATTTCGGCATAGGCCTGTCTTGAAATGGATCTTGGCATTGTTTACTCCTGCCTCGCACTTTCGTTTTCTGCGGCAAGGCGATCTGTGGTGCTCTCTTGCACGCCGTCCTCTAGCTGGCCCATGACTTTGCCCTGGAATCCGTAGATATGCCCAGAGCCGCCGTACTCGACTAATTCAATAGTGCGCTCCTGCCCGGGTTCAAAACGCACCGCCGTACCAGAGGCAATATTCAGCCTGTAGCCGAGTGTTGTTTTACGGTCAAAAATCAACGCGTCGTTGACCTCAAAAAAATGATAATGAGAGCCGATCTGAATCGGTCGATCACCAATGTTGGCCACTGAAACAATCACTAAATTGCGCCCAGCGTTGAGCTCAATTTCGCCAGGGGCGGTGATAAATTCTCCGGGGATCATGGCTGGCTCCTAGACAATTGGATTGTGTACGGTGACAAGTTTGGTGCCATCGGGGAAAGTGGCTTCAACCTGTACGTCGTGAATCATTTCCGGTATGCCGTCCATGACATCCTCAGCGCTGAGTAAGGTGCGGCCAAAGTCCATCAGTTCGGCCACAGTGCGGCCATCTCGAGCACCTTCGAGAATCGCGCCACTGATAAAAGCGATGGCTTCCGGGTAGTTGAGTTTTAAGCCTCGAGCCTTGCGTCGTTCGGCCAAAAGCGAGGCGGTAAATAACATCAACTTATCTTTTTCGCGGGGAGTTAATTCCATAGTCAGTTCACCATTCAGGTTGCCCAGATGCGTGGTGAGCAGGCGGGTTTATGCAACCATTCACTGCGCAGATGCGTCCACATCTGGGTAAAAATCTTTAGTATTGGCTCGATTTGAGTGCCCAACACCCTGAGGACTAGAATGTCGTCAACCAAAGTGAGGCCGATCGAATCCGAGTGTTGATAGCAATGCAATATATGTTCCAGTTGATCCCTTTCTGCCTGGCTACAGGGTGCTGCAATAAGACTGCCCTGCATGGGCATCCCGCGCAGTCCGCTGGGGGATATGATCAGTGCGCTGTCTTGGGTGCAGAGTTGCTCGACCAATCGCAGTTCACCGTCTAATCTAATCTCGGTGCTGCTGGTGATGGCGCCCTGATCGAAGATTTCACTATTGGCCGGGCGTCCAAAACAGTGCACTTCCCAGCCGATAAAACGCCCTCCTGGTGCAATATCAATTTTCGTCTTTAAAACCGACTGGGCACCGGGAAAGAAAATATTTTGTTGGGGCAACCATTCCACCACCGCATCTTTGGCGACGCTGATTTTTTGTGTCTGACGGCTGACCAGATCGCTCTTGGATCTATAGAATTTGGTTGCCCCGGGGGTGGTGATCAAACAGTGAGTTTTTTCTGCCGCCTGAAGCTTTATTTCAAGGGTGTCTCCTCCCACCACGCCGCCTGGGGGGTGGAGGATATAGCTGTGGCAGATATTGCCCTCTGGGTAGAAGGGCCGTTGTAGAGTTAGGGGGCCACGCTGTTTTTTGCGTACCAGACAGGTTTTGTCTCGACGGATTGCATAGTCGAGTTCGAGCTCCGCAAGCCATCCGCTGGAGGGCTTTTGTTCAGGAGCGGCTAGCTCGGCACTGGGGTTGCTCATTGTCTAATTAGCCCGATTGATTTAACAGACTAATTGCACTGCAATAAGGGTGCCACTCGATAGACCGGCTTGATTAAAAATGCGGTTAACTAAAAATAGTATTTCGGGATTGGCTTGTGTTGCGCATGAGCGGAATCTCTACCAGGCAGCCCTGATAGAGATTGGATCTGGAGACTCCGTTGTCAAAATTAACCTTTAATCAACGGCGCCATCTTATCGATCAGCTGCGCCAGCTCGGGTTTGTGCTGCCGGATTTCATCGGCACTCAGACCATGCAGTTCGTGAGGGAACACCAACCATTCTTCGGTTTCGTGGATATAGTAATCCGGTGGGCCGCCGGTCTTGTTGTTGTTGGGCTTGTAGTAGGGCGTAGCGATTCGAATCTGCGGTGTGTTTTTCTTACAGGCACTTTTCAAATCCACTATAGCCTGTTGAATCGATAGCCCAGTGTCATGGACATCGTCCACGATCAGTAGAGAGTCTTCCGCTTCCAACTGGCGAATAATATAGCTCAGTCCGTGGACATGAACAGTTTTGCTACGCTCGCCCTCACGGCTGTAGGAGGAGGTGCGAATGGCAATATGATCCGACTCTATTCCCAGTACATCGAGAAATTCCTGCACCGCAATACCCACTGGTGCGCCGCCGCGCCAAACGCCCACTATATAGTTGGGTCTGTAGCCGCTTTCAAACACTTGCCAGGCTAGTTGGTAGGAATCTTCGAGTAGTTGTTGGGCTTGAATATAGCGTTTCGACATTAGAGATGGATCCGGAATTTAGTAATCAACGAGCCTGTCATATTAACATAATCAGTTACTGGCTAGTATCTGGCTTAGTGGGTAGTGAATAGAATGTTGCGGGTTATTTATCTCGCGAATAAAAAAACCCGGGCTAGTCAGTAGTCCGGGTTTTTTTATTACTAGATTTAACAATTTATAAGCGAGAGCTCGACATTAGAAATCCATAGAGAAGCGTGCCATAAACTGACGTGGGCCAATTAACTCATCGCCCGTTGCGCCAACACCAAAGACGTCGGTAAAGCGTGCATTGATACCCGCTTCATCAGTCAGGTTCTTACCGATTAGCTCAACGCGCCAGTCTTTGCCCTCTGGACGCAGGCCAACAACTAGATCAATCACGTTGTAGCTTGGCACAATGTCAGTCGCATCATTATTGAAGATACGGTGCTTGAACTCACCTCTGTAGGTGTACTGCAGGCTGCTGTTCACTTCACCCCAAGAGGCGATTTCAGTGTTCCAGTTGAGTGCGATGTTACCGGTAAACTTGGGTGTCTTAGCCAGCTCATTACCGTTAACATTTTGCACTGCCGCGGAACGAGCTACCTGAATCTCGTCGCTGAACAGGTTGAAGCCCTGGCCGATTAAGGCATTGCCTGCGGCTTCTGATTGGACGTTGTCCAGTGCCAGATGATCGCCAGTAATTTCAGTTTCCAGCCAGGCCAGGCGCACATCGAGAACCAGTGACTCAGACAAGAAAGCAGAGAGTTCAAGCTCGGCACCAAAAATTTCTGATTTTGGAATGTTGCCCACACCGCCCTGGAATACTTCTGGGTCAGTTGCCTGATACTGCAGTCCTTCATAGTTGTAGTAGAAAGCGGCAGTGTTCAAGCGCACGCGACCATCGACCAGATCAGTTTTCAGACCCAGTTCGTAGGCATCGACTATCTCTTCGTCAAAGGTTGGCAGCACAACAACAGGTGCAACAGCGGATTCAAGACCGTAGGTCAGGTTTGAACCACCGGGCTTAAAGCCACGAGTATATGAACCATAGGCCATAGTGCTTTCGTTAAAGTCATGCTCAACCACCACACGTCCAGTGACCTTCTCGCTGCTCATTTCAATAATGTCCGTGCCGGCACGACCATAGAAATTAGTGACTTCACTGTAGACTTCATCTTCTGTGTAACGCATGCCGAACACTGCGCGCCACTCTTCGTTGAAGTGCCAGGTGCCCTGACCATAGATAGAAGTTGAATCGCGTTCGGGCTTCGAGTCAGAGATAAAACCGATCTCGGCGCTGTCATCGTAGGAGAAAACTTGATCTAGGGTGAATGGGTCAAAGGTGCCATTGAAGTTAAAGTCGAGCAGTTCGAGAATGCTGATCTCTACTTCTGTATCCAGATAGAACAGACCTGCTACCCAATCTAATTTTCCAAACAGGGGATCCACTGACACCAGGTTTATTTCCTGAGTGATGGTGGTTTGTTTGTTAGTTTCCGGAGTGTATACGCTTGGCAGCTGAGCGAACGGCGCTAGCACTGCAAGGTCATTGCGATCGTTGTCGCGATTGATCAGTACATCATCATTCTGGTAGCTGCTCAATGACTTCAATGTAAAGGAGTCAAAGTCCCATTCCAGTACTGCACTGTAGAGCTCGGAGGTCAGCTCGTAATCAGCGCGAGAATCCTGACGCAGCTCACGTGCATCTGGCGTTGGATCGAGCAGGCCTTTCTGTGCAGCACCGTTACGATCTTCATCAAAGTATTGTGCGGTGAAGTTAGCGCGGAAGTCATCGCTGGGCTCGTAGAGCACACGAACGCGAGCAGACATGCTGTTGGCGTCATCAAGATCCTGACCCAGGGTCAGGTTTTCAGTAAAGCCGTCGCGCTTGTTAGAAATAACCGATGCACGCATGGCCAAGGTGTCACTTAATGGCAGGTTGTATGCTGCGCGCGCTTTCACTAAGCCGTAATCACCTAGAGTGAGGTCGGCTTTGCCGAAGCTGCTATCTATGGAGGGTGCAGTCGTAATGACGTTGATCGCACCGCCTGTAGAGTTCTGACCGAACAGCGTGCCCTGTGGGCCGCGTAGTACTTCAATGCGCTCGAGGTCGAGAAAGTCCGTTTGCAGAGCAAAGGGCGATGCCACGTAAATGCCATCTAGATGGTAAGAGACAGAAGGGTTGGCAATCGCGTTTTGGTTGGCTTCGTTGCCGACACCGCGAATAGTGATAACCGTTTTGAAGCCTTCGTTTTTAGCAATGTTGACGCCAGGGGCAATGGCACTGAGGTCGACAAAAGAGGCGATTTGACGGTTATCTAAATCCGCGCCACCTAAAACAGTAATCGCTTGAGAGAGATCTTGCAGGCTCTCGCTACGTTTTTCAGCGGTGACCAACACCTCTTCAAACATTAGGTTTGAATCTTGGGCTAAAGCATTGCCGCAGAATGCTACTGATAGTGCTGCTGAAATGGCCAAAGACAGTGCTTTGAGGGGAAGACGCGGATGTTTCATTCTGACTCCTGGAGATAAAATTATTGGAAAAATTAAGGTCGATGCATCGTTGTGGTGCACAGGAAAAAATTGTGTACGCATTTTGCACCATTTTCGATCAAAATGGTGCCAATTCATTATTTTATAATTGTTTCGAATTACTCTTTATATAGAGTGCAATTAGCTTGCCAATAGCTCGAAATTTGACATCAGATCTGTGGTTTTTTTCACCGCTGGCTATGCCGCTATAGGTTGCTTTATGATTGCGCCAGATTTCCAGCAAGTCCCCTAATATACGATGGCCAAAAAATAGATAATAAGATGGATGAAAACCTATGAATGCATTGCTAGAGAGACTCTTTCAACTCCGCGCCAAGGGCACCACAGCAGGCACTGAATTGATTGCCGGTGCCACCACCTTTATCACTATGGTCTACATCATCTTTGTAAATCCTCAGATGATGGCAATGACGGGCATGGATCACGGCGCCGCTTTTGTCGGCACCTGTTTAGCGGCGGCACTGGCCTGCTACATAATGGGCTTCTATGCCAACTGGCCAGTTGGCCTGGCACCGGGTATGGGACTCAATGCGTTCTTCACTTATACAGTGGTTGGCGAAATGGGTTACAGCTGGCAGATCGCACTGGGCGCTGTGTTTATCGCCGGTGTGCTGTTTGTGATTATGAGTGTGACCCGTCTGCGTCGCTGGATGATGGACAGCATTCCCCTGAATATGCGCATCGCCATGGGTGCAGGTGTTGGGCTCTTTGTCGGTTTTATCGGCCTTAAGAGCGGCGGCATTATTGTTGCCAATGGCGCAACCTACCTTTCCTTGGGTGACCTGACAAAAATTGAAACCCTATTGGCTACTATGAGTTTTCTGGTGATTGCGATTCTATCGATTCGCAAAGTACCGGGTGCGATTATTATCGGTATTCTCGGCATCACCAGCATTGCGGCGTTTATGGGTCTGGTACAGATCGATGGTCTGGTTGCAGCGCCTCCGAGTCTGGCCCCGACTTTTATGCAGCTGGATATAGTGGGTGCCTTTGATGTGGCTATGATCAGTGTGATTATCGCTTTTCTGTTTGTGAATCTATTTGATACTGCTGGCACCCTTTTGGGTGTCGCCAGCCGCAGTGGCTTGATCGATAAAGAGGGCAATGTACAGAATATTGATCGCGCTCTTAAAGCCGATAGCAGCGCCAGTGCCGTGGGAGCGTTTTTTGGCTGTGCACCGGTTACAAGCTATGTGGAAAGCTCTGCTGGTGTTGAGGCCGGTGGCCGTACCGGTCTTACTGCGGTGGTGGTAGGTAGCTTATTTTTGTTGGCGATTTTCTTCTCGCCTCTGGCGGCAGTAGTGCCAGCCTATGCTACGGCTGGTGCACTGATCTATGTGGCGATTCTGATGCTCTGCGGTATGGAGGCACTGGATTGGTCTGATATGAGTGAGGTGTTGCCTGCACTGGTAACTATCGTAATGATCCCCTTATCCTTCTCCATTGCCAATGGCATAGCTCTGGGTTTTATAACCTATGTAGCGGTTAAGTTCTTTGCGGGGAAGCGTTCGGATATTACTTTGGGTGCTTGGTTTTTAGGGGCGATCTTTTTGGCTAAGTTTACTTTTTTATAAGAGCTGCCCTATAAAATCTGTCCTATAACAGCTCTCCTAGGAAAGCTCTCCTAGAAGAGCTCTTCTTTAAAAGCCTAGTTTATCCAAATACCATTGGTCACCTGACAGTCGATGCTATCCAGCGCCATATGGATTGTCAGGCCTAGGCCAATCAGTCGAGTCTTGGGGATAAAACATAGCAGACTATAAAGTCCGATAAACCACAGCTGATGCAGCGGGTGAAAGCCAATGCTGCAGCGGTTGGGGTCGTAGATCGGATTGGCCAGCAGATGGTCGATATCCACCAGCATGGTGGCCATCAGAATAAAATAGGCTAGCGGCCACTGGGCGCCAAGCCAATCTTTGCGCCAAAGCAACCCAACCAATAGTGCTGGGACTAAAAAATGTAGGGCTAAATGTAGCAAAGGATCATGGTTCTTTTTTACCGTTTTATTACGAGCGAAAAGTGGTTCGCTCTTTCCGTACTCTTTTTGAACAAGTTCCGAGCAAGCCTACAGTATCGAATTCATCGCCACAATCGCCATCATCTTCCTTGCTTATTCCAGCCTTTTTGTAAGCGTTTACAGTCCCCCCTCTCTCTATACCTATATCAAGACAACTGTCTGAAACATAGCCTTGTGGTATCTGAGATAACTATGCAGGTCGATATATTGTGCTACGTTAAATATTCATATATCAAAAAACAGCTAATACTAAAAAATAACTAAATAATCGAGGGGAATTAACATGCGAACTTTATTAACAACAATTACAACTGCAGTATTGGGCATGATTCTTACAACAGCCGCCCTTGCTGACGATCACTCCGGACCAAGAACCAGTGCTTTAGAGGCGTATTTTTGCAACTTTGTCGACGGCAAAGACATGGGCGACTTATAAAAGGTAGCTGCTGGCTGGGATGAATGGGCCGACAGTAACTTCACTGAAACCTACACTGCTTACATCCTATCTCCAGCGCTGATTAATGGCGCTGATTTCCCCTTTGATTCACTGTGGCTGGGTGTGGCAGAGAATCATGAGGCTATGGGTAAAATCGGGGATGATTGGTCAACTAAAGGTGGTCAGTGGCAGAAGAAATTTGATGCCGTCTCTACCTGTTCTAGCCACGCACTAATGTCTAGTGTTGAAGCTAGACCCTATGACAAGCTTGAGCAGCCAGGTTACGTACAGATCTCAGCCTGTCAGTTTAAACAGGATGCTAGCTTTGCTGACTTGACCGCGGCGGACAAGGAATGGAGTGCATGGATGGATGAAAATGCCATGCCCGGAGGTATCTATCGCTGGATTCCTGGAGTTGGTGCTGCGCGAGCGGATAAGACTGATTACTACTCGGTCTATACGGTTGAAACTCTAGCCGGGCGGGGTAAGGCCCACGACATGATGATGGCTGGTGGATTTCAGGTTTGGAACTCGCTCTATAGCGCTATTTCAGATTGTGATAACCCTCGCGTGTGGGCTGCCCAGCCTGCTGGTGGCGTTGCTGCGCAGTAAGTCATAGGCTGCAGTAGTCAGTAAAAGTAAAAAACCCCGCAACCTTGGTGGCGGGGTTTTTTAATGGACTCAAAGAAGTGGATGGTTGGTGCCTTTTCGTCCTTAGACTTTTGGACCTCAAGCTAGAGCTTTAGCTTCTAGCGCTTCACGAATCTGCCCATGACGTTTCTCGTCGATATCGTAATGGGAAAAAACATAGGCTGAAATCAACACAATAACGGATAGCCCAGGACCCACATACAAAGCTAGGCGACTGAGCATGTCGGGAGTCACATCGGCAATGGTGGTGACCCGATCAAAGCCGACAAATTCAACCGTTAAACCGGCGATAAACGCGCCAATACCAAAGGTGACTTTGGAGGTGAACATCATTGCCGAGTTGAGTATTCCCTCCTGACGCATGCCGGATTTTAGCTGCACTTCATCGGCGACATCCGGAAGCATAGAGCCGATTAGATTGAGGTGGGATATAACAAAAGCTTGGTGCAGGATCACAAAGCCACTTATCGCCAGCACCAGCGCATTGGTGCCGCTGGGTGGAGTAATGCCATAGAAATGTAGGATCGCAGGTAGCGGGCCAATCACTGCAGTGGCTACTGACAAGTAGACAATAGTTTTCGGTTTGCCAAAGCGTCGCGCGCCAGCCATGGAAAGCCAAGCGGCGGGAATCAGCGAGATAAACACACAGATCATGGTCATGCCGATTTGCGCGCTGCTAAAGCCGTAAAAGAAATTATTGATATGCAGTATCAATGTGCTGCCAACACCACCGGCGACGGCGCCGATTAATGTACCGCCAATGAGTATTCGCGCGGAGCGCACATGGAGCAGATTCCACAGATCGATAAAGGCTAAATACCAGGCTCGCTGCTGTTGCACAGGAGATGCCTGAGCCAGCTGTGGGATATAGGATTTGGTTGCGAGAATGGCAATTAGCATGCCGACGAAAGATAGGCCTGCGGCGATAAAACCAATGCTACGGTATCCTTCGACAATATGCCCACTGGCTACGGCCATGGGGATCAGTAAAAACCAGGCGCTCATTTGTAGGCTGAGTCCTCCACCATAGGCGGTGATGGTGCGAAACACCGCAATGCTGGTGCGCTCGCCGTAGTCCTTGGAGAGTTCTGCACCCAGAGCCATATAGGGCACGGTATAAAAGGTCAGGCTGGTACGGGCGATTACCGCCATGCTCAGGTACCAGGCAAATAGCTGTAACTGGCTGAGATCGGCTGGGGGATTAAACACTGCCACCAGAGAGAAGCAAAAAGGCACCACAGCGGCAATCATAAAGGGGTGGCGGCGGCCCCATTTGCGCGATGAAAAGTTATCGGAGATCTGGCCGACAATGGGGTCAGAAATACCATCAAATACCAGCGCCAAAAGCGCGGCCAGTCCGGCCAAACTGGGTGCCAGCCCGAGCAGTTGTGTGTAGTAAAAAAATAGAAAAAATTGAAAACAGGTGTCTTTGGCGGCCCAGGCTAGCTGACCGCAGCCATAGGCAAATTTTGCGCCGGCGCTGAGCGCGCGCATCAGGAATTCACTCGAAGATTTAGCGGCTCTTCTGCTAAGTATTTTGCTGCTATGGCGACGACCGATGGATCGTGAAATGGCTGCTCAAATTCACTCTGTAGAATCCCCATAAACTGTTCTACTCCCATTTCCTGTAAGATTTCAAAGGGCCCCTTGTCCAAGCTGGTCGCTACCGTCCAGGCCAGGTCTATAGTCTCTTGGGTAGCTACCTGTTTCTCGGCAATCAGGATGGCTGCGAGAATTAATTCGCCGATCAATGAGTTGTAAATCGGGGTCAAATCTATTTTTGGCTGATAGAACTCGGGCTGCTGATAGCTTGGCTTAGGATAGTTGTAGAAGCCTTTTCCGGTCTTCACCCCAAGAGTATTTTGCTCAACAAAAGGATTTAGAAACTGCAGAATTTTTGCTTGGAAGCCCAGTGGATCTGGCTCTCGACGCTCTCTAGCCCAGCCGTCACGGATGACGTTGAGGCCGAGATAATCCATCAATCCAAAAGGGCCTATGGGCGTAGTGCGATTAAGCATCCAGGCCAGGTCGACTTCCTCTGGGGTGGCGGCGCCTTCGATCACCAGCTTCAAGCCTTTGCTCAGTAGTGGGCCAAACATGGCATTGAAGATGTAGCCGGGATTTTCTTTTTTCGACAGCATCGGCACACAGTTCAGGCTGAGCACATAGCGCTGCAATATAGAGATGGTCTCTGAAGATGTTCGCGGACCGCCGACTATATCCACCAGAGTTGAACCCAGGTGAGAGTGCAGGGCGGCAAACTTGTCGCCGCGCTCAAGCACATCCTCAATCTCGGAGACTAATAGAGCCGAGGTGTTGGTGGTGATAATGGTTTTTGCTGGAAAAACACGGTCCAGATAGGCGTGAGTCTCACGCTTTATATCCAACTCTTCGGTGATGGATTCGCTGACCAGATCAATACTCTCGGTAATCGATTCTAGATCCCTGTGCAGGGTCACCAGTGTTAGTGCCTGATCTATATG
>Ga0307488_10000772_pt1 | contig 26652 bp, 20 predicted proteins | sample SB02metaG_FD_202248 | JGI IMG/M metagenome (GOLD analysis project Ga0307488, IMG submission 202248) | Sea-ice brine microbial communities from Beaufort Sea near Barrow, Alaska, United States - SB 0.2 | ecosystem: Environmental > Aquatic > Marine > Coastal | place: USA: Alaska | collected...
ATAATCGGCATAATTTTTTCTCTACTCGCTATTCTTTACTAGCTCTGGGCTCTTTGTTGTCAGCTCGGGGCTCTTTTTATCAGCTGGGGCCCTTTTTATCAGCTGCGGCCCTTTTTATCAGCTTGGGCTCTTTTTATCAGCTTGGGGCCCTTGTCGTCAGCTCTGGGCAAACAGTTCACGACCAATCAGCATACGACGCACTTCGGATGTGCCAGCACCAATTTCATAGAGCTTGGCATCTCGCAGTAAGCGTCCAGCGGCATAGTCATTAGTGTAGCCATTGCCGCCCAGGGCCTGAATGGTTTGCAGGGCCATTTGGGTGGCTTTTTCCGCGGTAAATAGAATCACTGCGGCGGCATCTTTGCGTGAGTCCTGGGCCAGGTCACAGGCTCGGGCGACAGCGTAGAGATAGGCGCGGGAGGCGTTTAGGTCGGTGTACATGTCGGCGATCTTGCCCTGCATTAATTGGAACTCTCCAATGGCCTGACCGAACTGGGTGCGCTCGTGGATATAGGGCAGCACCACATCTAGGCAGGCTTGCATAATACCCACGGGGCCTCCGGATAATACGGTGCGCTCATAGTCGAGACCGGACATCAGCACGGCGACACCGCGACCTTCGCCACCGAGAATATTTTCCGCTGGCACTTCGCAGTCTTGAAAGAGTAGTTCACAGGTGTTGGAGCCGCGCATACCAAGCTTGTCGAGTTTTTGGTGGCGGGAAAAGCCTGGGGCGTCGCGCTCGACAATAAAGGCGGTGATGCCTTTGGAGCCGGCGCTGGTGTCGGTCTTGGCATAGATGATGTAGGTGTGGGCATCGGGGCCGTTGGTGATCCACATTTTGTTGCCATTGAGCAGGTATTTGTCGCCCTGTTTGGTGGCGCTGAGTTTCATGCTCACCACATCGGATCCAGCGTTGGGCTCGCTCATGGCGAGGGCGCCTATATGTTCACCGGAGCAGAGTTTCGGTAGGTATTTTTGTTTCTGCTCTGCGGTGCCATTTTTGGCCAGCTGGTTAACACAGAGATTGGAGTGGGCGCCGTAGGACAGACCTACTGAGGCTGAGGCTCTGGAGATCTCTTCCATGGCCACGCAGTGCGCCAGATAACCCATTCCAGACCCGCCGTACTCTTCATCTACGGTAATACCCAGTAGGCCCATATCGCCAAACTTGCGCCACAGGTCCATGGGGAATTCATTGCTCTGATCGATCTCGGCAGCGCGGGGTGCTATCTCGGCCTGACAGAATTGGAAGACGCTGTCGCGGAGCATGTCGATGTCTTCGCCGAGATTAAAATTTAAGCTGGGATAAATAGTGTTCATGAATTATTGGCTTCCGTTGGTTTTAAGCGCGTCGATGCAGTCGGCTTCGGCTTGGTTGAGGTCTTTGAGCAGCTTGCTGATATCGTCGAGCTGCTGGTTGAGTTTGTGGCGCTGGAGCTGAATCGCGTCGATGAGTTTTTTCAGCTGGTCTATATTGGTTTTGCCCGGCTCGTACATGTCGATAATTTCCCGGGAGTCTTCCAGGGATAGGCCGAGGCGCTTGCCGCGCAGGATAAGCCGCAGTCTGGTGCGGTCTTCTTGGCTATAAATTCGCGTTTGTCCGCGGCGAGCGGGGGAGAGCAGGCCTATATCTTCGTAGTGGCGAATGCTGCGGGTGGTGATATCAAACTCTTTAGAGAGCTTGGATATGCTGTATTCGATGATGCTATCTGACTGTGTTTTGTCCATGAGAGGTCAATCGGGGTAGAGAACCGACCTGCAGTATAATTATTATTTAACGTTTACGTCAACGTAAGCTTTATGGTTTTTTTAGGGGAAGGGATCTTGGAGGGTTTTACGCTTGGGACTAATCCAGATTGAGATCCATCTGATACTGAAAAAGCTCGGTGTTATAGAGGGCCAGAAGATAGTCCACCAGCTCTTCTTGGTCGCCATTCTGGTTGTATGAACGTCGCACCAGACTGAGCAACGGTGCGCCCGGTTCTATATTGAGGTGTTTGGCAATGATCGGGCTGGCGGCGATGGCGCTGATAGATTGCTTGATATGGCTGATACGCATGCCACTGTCGCGGAAATAGTGATGTCGCGACTCATGAATAAAGATGTCGCTGCTGGGGGGGGCATCGACCCCGGCGCTCCAACTATCAAAGTAGCCAAATACGCTGCCGGCGCGCTCTCGGATTCTGAGCAAATGCAGCAGAGTATCGCTGCGCTTGAGGCCAAATTCGGTGGCAATGGTTTGCGGTGGCTTGCTCTGGGCGCATTGAATGACGGTGGCGGTCGAGCTTTCGGCGATGCTTTCGATTTCTTCTAATACGCCGATCATGGGCGCGTTCACTGGCTTGGGTGAATATTTATAAACCACGTGGGTGCCTTTGCCACGGGCCCGCTCAACCAGCTGTTCAGCGGCTAACTCATTGACTGCGCGCTTGGCGGTAATGCGCGATACATCAAACAGTTCTGCCAATTCCTGCTCGCTTGGCAGTTTGTCACCATGGTGCAGCGAGCCGTCGAGAATATAGTTTTTAATCAGGCTATAAAGTTGGTGATAAAGAGGGACCGGCAGATCAGGGGAAATGTGATGACGCAGATTCCTACTAAAAAGGGTTGCGCTCGGGGTAGTGCTCATTGGGTTACCTTGCTAGATCGCGGTTACGGTGTTTTACACATACAGTCTGTTGTGCTTGTATTAATTATTTGGTATAAACGTATACCATTATACGACAGGGCTCTGCACTAAATAGGTTATACGAGTATTTAGTGCGTGGGTCAATGGTAACTTGTCGCCATAGACAGGCCTAGATGTCTCGGCAGTATAGGGATTATAAAAACGCATCACCAAAATCATTCGACTTTACTGGTCGGTATCGCCGTTTTTTTTAAGGCGGCCCACTGGTCAGGTTACATAACAAAAGGGAGGCTCTGTGAGTCAGCCACTTAGCGGTATCCGTGTTCTCGATCTGACTCATATGTTGTCTGGTCCATACGGCAGCATGATTTTGGCTGATCTGGGCGCCGAGACCATCAAGGTTGAGCCCCTGGCCGGGGAGGGCACGCGCAAGCTGCTGGCTACAGACCCTAATAACTCTCTCGATGGTATGGGTGCTTATTACATTACTTTGAACCGCAATAAAAAGAGCGTTGCGGTGGATCTCAAAACTCCAGAGGGTTTGGCGCTCTTTAAGGACCTGGTGGTTAATGTTGATATTGTGATCAGTAATTTTGGCGCTGGGGTACCAGAGCGCCTGGGGATTGATTACAACTCGTTAAGTGTCGTTAATCCGCGGATTATTACCTGCACTGTTTCGGGCTTTGGTTCCGATGGCCCCGGCAGCAAGCGACCGGCCTTTGATCAGGTGACTCAGGCTATGGGGGGAGGTATGTCGATTACCGGGCCGGATTCAGATCACATGGTTCGCGCTGGTATTCCTATAGGCGATCTTGGCGGCGGTATGTTTGGGGTAATGGGCATTTTAGCGGCGCTCTATGAGCGAGAGCGCAGTGGCTTGGGTCAGCACGTGGATATATCCATGCTCGATTGCCAGATTTCAATGCTCAACTATATGGCGACCATGCATTTTCTCTCTGGAGAGGATCCCTATCCCATAGGCAATAGTCACTTTGTTCATGTGCCTTACAACACGTTTAGTTGCTCAGATGGGTCAATCGTTATCGCAGTGATCACTGATAACTTTTGGACCAATCTCAAAGGGGTGGTTAACTGTGCCGAGTTTGATAATACCAAATACGATACTCAGCCAGGTCGCTGGGAAGACCGGGATATGATCAATGCCCGACTCAACGAGTTATTGAGTCTTAACAGTTGCGCTCATTGGTTGGCGCTGTTTGAAGCGCAGCGCATTCCCTGTGCACCGGTCAATAGCTTGAGTCAGGCCCTGGCTGATACTCAGGTGCTGCATCGCAATATGGTAGTGGATTTAAAGCACCCCAATGGCAGCTCGACTAAGGGTCCTGGCAATCCGATTAAATTATCCCGCAGCAGCGATGAGGTATTTACTGCCGCACCTACACTGGGCCAGCACACGGATGAGGTGATGACCCAGTTGCTCAATTTGAGCGTAAAGCAAATAAAACAAATGAAAGATCAGGGGATTATCAAATAATGACGCAAACAGTTGTTATCACCGATGTGGGGCCGAGAGATGGCCTGCAGAATCAGCCGAAAATTCTCTCCATTGAGCAACGTCTGCAGCTAGTTCAGGCTATATCCGCTGCTGGCGTGCCGCAGATTGAGGTGGGCAGTTTTGTCTCTCCTAAGGCAGTTCCAGCCATGGTTGGCACTGATCAGGTTTTCGCTGCACTTGAGGCTGCTGATTTTGCCACCCCAACTATCGCGCTTATTCCCAATATGAAAGGCTATGAATTAGCCCGTGCCGCTGGTGCCAAAACCGTGACCATGGTGCTCTATGCCAGTGAAGGCATGGCGCAAAAGAATGCCGCCATGAGTATGGCCGACGCCGAAGTGGTCACCTTAGAGATTCTCAAATTAGCCAAGCAGGATGGTATAAAAGTTATCGCCACCATTGCGGTTGCCTTTGAATGTCCATTTGATGGACCTACAGATCCTGCCGTTGTAGAAACCATAGTGGCGAAGTTTATTGCCGCCGGTGCCGACCAGCTAGTACTGGCCGACACCATAGGTGCGGCTCATCCTCAACAGGTTCGTGAACTGACTGCGGCGCTGGTTGCTAGTCATGGGGCCGAACAGCTTGGTTGTCATTTTCACGATACCAGAGCCATGGGTTTGGCCAATGTCTACGCAGCAGTCGAATCCGGTATTCGGCGCTTCGATAGCTCTATCGCTGGACTCGGGGGCTGTCCCTTTGCGCCTGGTGCTTCGGGTAATGTTGCCACTGACGATATTGTCATGATGTTGGAGCAGATGGGTTTTGACAGCGGAATTGATTTAAACAGGTTAATGCAGGCTTCTGATCTGGCTCAGACTTTAACCGGGACTGCACCTGGGGGCAGAGCTAAGGCTTGGTTGCAGAGTTATCTGACAAAGCAGGTGGGCTAAATCGCGCCTGGGTTGAAAATGGGCTAAGGCTGAAGCAGAATAATTAAAAAAATAGTTAAAAAAAATAGTTAAAAAAAATAAAACAATTTAAAAAACAATAAAAAATGCTCGGAGACAAAGATGAGTTATAGGTTAGGGGTAGATGTAGGGGGAACGTTCACAGACCTTCTTTTGATTAATGAAGGTACCGGGGAAACCCATACGGCCAAGGTGCCGTCCACGCCGGAGGATTCCTCCATAGGTGTGCTCAATGGTATTGCCCGCATCTGCGATGAGTCTGGTGTCAATCCAGCGGATATTAGCAGAGTAATGCACGGCACTACTGTAGCCACCAATGCGGTGTTGACCGGACGCGGCGCTAAGGTCGGTCTGGTGACTACGGCTGGCTATGAAGATACTCTGCAAGTAGCGCGATCCTTTTGTCCCGGTGGGTTGGGTGGCTGGGTCAGTTTCGTTAAGAAGCCTTTGTTAGCGCCCCTCGAATTAACCATTGGTGCCCATGAGCGCATGAGTGCCGAGGGTGAGGTGGTTAGAGTGTTGGATGAGGATCAGCTGCGTGCGGATCTGACAACACTGCATGCCACAGGTGAGGTGGAAGCCTTAACTATCTGCTTTATCAATGCCTATATCAATGGTGCCAATGAACAGCGCGCCAGTGAAATTGCCGCTGAGATTTTTACCGATACGCCGATTTCTATCTCCAGTGATGTAGTGCCGGAGATGCAGGAGTATGAGCGCACCGAAACTACAGTAGTCAATTCCTATGTGCGCCCTGAAGTGGCCAGCTATGTGAGTAACTTGCAGGCAGCCCTGGACGAGAAGATGGGTCCTGATACGCAATTGTCGATTCTGCGTTCCGACGGTGGTCTGGCTTCGGCCCGTGCCTCGGCAGAGTCGCCAGTGAATATGCTGATGTCTGGTCCTGCTGGGGGTGTTTCTGGGGCGATCTACTTCTGTAGCCGCGCTGGATACGACAATATTTTGACCTGCGATATGGGTGGTACCTCCACCGATGTGGCGCTGATTCAAAACTCCCGCGCTCGTGTGCGTCGTGAGACCATTGTTGCCGATGTGCGAGTTCGCGCGCCCTCAGTGGATGTGCGTACTGTAGGTGCTGGCGGCGGTTCCATTGCCTTTGTTCCAGAGTTAACTAAAGCACTGCGTGTAGGCCCTGAGTCTGCCGGTGCAGTTCCCGGACCTGCCTGTTATATGAAGGGTGGCGTTCAGCCTACTGTCTGCGATGCCAATGTGGTGTTGGGTTATCTGCCCTCGGATGTTCAGCTTGGCGGCAAGATGGAAATCAATCGCGAAGCCTCAGTGGCGGCAGTGCAGTCGGTTGCTGATGCCATGGGTATTGACCTGATGGCTGCGGCTGAAGGCATTGTTAAAATTGCTAACGAATCTATGTTTGGCGCACTGCGTCTGGTGTCGGTTGAACAGGGTTACGATCCCCGTGACTTCGCTCTGGTTGGCTTTGGTGGAGCAGGACCATTGCATGCCAATGCTCTGGGTGTTCTCACCGATGCTTGGCCGGTGATTATCCCACCGGGTCCCGGTGTTCTCTGTGCCTATGGTGATGCCACCACGCAGGTGCAGGATGAAGCGGCGCGGACCTATCTGACTATGGCCGGTGATCTCAGTGATGAGAAATTGACTGCGGATCTGATGGAACTGCAGGTACGGGCTGGCGATGCGCTGCTAAAGGACAATATTCCTGCCTCCGAGCATGAGATTTCCTATCAGGCTGATCTGCGTTATGCGGGACAGGCTTTTCAAATCACTATCGACTTTACCGAAGCCGAGCTGCAAGAGAAGGGTGTCGCACTGTTAACAGGTCAATTTGATGCCGAACACGAACAGCTGTTTACCTTTAAGTTGGATGATGGTCACGAAATTCTGATGATTCGTGCTCTCGCCAAAGCAAAAGCCAAGGCCATTGCCGAGCGCCAAATTGGCCAGACTGGTATGAGCCTTGAGGAGTGCAAGATTGCTACCAGCCGTTTCTATTACGAGGGGGACTGGTACAACTCCACTATCTATGACCGCAATAAGCTCAGTGCTGGGTTAGAGGTTCCGGGTCCGGCGATTGTCGGGGAGATGGATTCCACTACTGTAGTGCTACCCGGCTATGTTGCCACTGTAGATAAGGTCGGCAATCTACTTATTAATCCACAGGCGTCAGGCACGCACTCTTTAAACCAACAGGGGAGTAATTAATCATGACGGCAAGACTATTAGAAACTAACCATGATCCCCTAAAGCGTATTGATGTCGATGGTGTCACCGTCGATATTATTGAGAATGCCCTGCGTAATGCCCGTGAAGAGATGGACGCGGTACTGTTTAGAACCGCTATGTCCCCAGGTATCCGTGAGCAGGGTGACTGCTTCCCGATGATCGCCAATAAAGAAGGCAAGATGGTCGTGGGTCAGTTTGGTTCCTTTATCGGGCCCTTTTTAGAAGCCTATGACGAAGAGATCGAAGAGGGGGATATTATCCTCACCAACGATCCCTATATGTGTAATGCGGCAGTCTCTCACTTGCCCGATTGGGTGGTGTTGGTGCCAATCTTTAAAGACGGCCGCCATATAGCTTGGTCGGCCATGTTCGGGCATATGTCGGATAACGGCGGCATGGTGCCGGGATCCATTCCTATTCAGGCGACGACGATCTTCCAAGAAGGTATTCGTATTCCACCTACTAAGCTGTACAAGAAAGGTGTTCTGCAGAGCGATCTGTTGGAGCTGATTCTGCACAATGTGCGCACCCCACAGTGGAATCGTTTTGATCTCAACGCTTTGGTTGCAGCCTGTAATACCGCTGCCAAACGCTGTGTTGAGCTGGCGGTTCGCTTTGGCGACGATGTGCTGTTCTCGACCATGGATATTATGTTGCAGCGTAACTACGAGGCGATGAAACATATTATCGGTATGTTTATTCCTGAAGAGCCCCGCGAGTTTGAAGACTATATCTGCGACGACGGCATGGGTATGGGCCCTTACAAAATTAAGTGCACCATGTGGCGTGAGGGGGACAAGGCGATCTTTGATTTTGCCGGCACTGATCCCCAGGCTCAGAGTTCGGTGAACTTCTTCCTCAACGAAGATATGTTCAAAATGTTCTTTGGCTCTTTCACCATTAATGTGGTGGATCCGCAGATCGTGTTTAACGATGGATTCTATGATCTGGTGGATGTGCGCATTCCTCAGGGCACGCTGTTAAAACCTAATTATCCTGCGGCACTGTCCGGCAGAACTCATGCTCTGGGTCGTATCTTTGATGTGCTGGGTGCCCTGTTGGGTATGGGCGCACCTGAGATGATGTTGAACGCAGCGGGCTTCTCCGATTCGCCGCACCTGTTCTTCTCCGGTTACGACAGCCGTGAAGGCAAGGGCAATGAGTGGTTCCAGCTATTCCAGATTGGCTTCGGTGGTGTTCCCGGTCGCCCAGTGGGTGATGGGCCCGACGGACACAGTCTGTGGCCTGGCTTTACCAACGTTCCCAATGAATTTATCGAGTCCTATTTCCCGCTGCGTATCGAGCGCTATGAAACCATTACCGATTCTGGGGGTGCAGGTTTGCACCGTGGCGGCAATGGCTTGAGTGTGGCCTATCGCTTCCTCTGTGATGGCGATATTGGTATTCACGACGACCGCTGGCTGACCTATCCCTGGGGTGTGCTCGGGGGTGAAACCGGACTGCGTTCGACCAAGAAGTTGGTCCGTGTGGATGGCTCTGAAGAGTCGCTGCCGGCCAAGGTGGAAGGCATCAAAGTGAAGACTGGCGATGTGCTCTATTTCAACACCTGGGGCGGCGGTGGCTGGGGCGATCCCACTGCCCGTGATCCCGAGTTGGTGCGCCAAGATGTGGCGCGACGATTGGTCTCTGTAGAAGGTGCCAAGCGTTATGGTGTGGTGATGGCAGCAGATGCCAGCGTCGATCAGGCGGCCACAGAAACCCTGCGTGCTGAGCTTGTTGCAGCCCGTGGTACTGACACTGCGCTGTTTAACTTCGGCGGTGATCTGGAAGATATTCGCAGTCGCTGTGAAGCGGAAACCAATTTGCCTGCGCCGGTGAAACCGACGTTTGTGGGTGCAAAGTAACTAATTTAAATGCAGTAAAAACATAAATATTAAAACAATAGAAAAAACCATAAAAAATGGAAGAGGGGAAATATCATGAAACCAATTAACAGTAAAAACGTTATGGCAATGGCGATATTGGCCAGCGTAGCAACCACCTCGGTGGCAGAAATCACTATCGAAGAAGTTGTAGTTTCGGCACGTAAGCGTGCTGAAAATCTTCAAGAAGTACCTATAGCAGTAACCGCTTTTACCGAAGCTCAAATTGACAGTGCCGGTATCCAGCGTCCAGCTGACTTTATTAGCCTGATGCCCAATGTGACCATGGTTGACTCCGCTAACGTGGGTGATACACAGGTCAGTATTCGCGGTATTGTTTCAACCCGTGATGCGGAATCCACCTTTGCCTATGTAGTCGATGGTGTGCTGGTAACCAACCCTAACGGCTTTAACGAAGAACTGATGGATGTTAGTCAGATCGAAGTGCTTAAAGGCCCTCAGGGCGCGCTCTATGGCCGCAACGCGGTGGCTGGAGCGATTATTGTCACCACTAACCGCCCCGACGAAGAGTTTGAAGGCAAGGTTAAGGTTGGTGCCGGTAACAATGGCTCTAAGAATGCGAGTTTAACCCTAAGCGGTGGTTTGGCTGAGGGTGTACTGGGTCGTGTCAGTGTTAGTCAGCGTGAAACCGATGGCCATTACAGTAACTCCTTTACCGGCGCTAAATCTGTCGATTTTATGGAAGACACTACTGTTCGCGGACGTTTGATCTGGGATGTTAATGAAGAATTATCCTTCGATTTCCGTGCGGGTATGAGCGAAGTCAGTGGCGGTGCGATTAACTTTAATGCGGTGTTTGCGCTGCCTGCGTTTGCTAATGACTTTGGTCTTGGGCCAAGCTTCTTTGCCGACGTTAATGATCAAGAATTTATCTTTTCCAATAATGTTCCCGGTGAAAATGAACAGGAAACCTCTGAGTTTTCGGTTAAGGCAGATTGGGATCGCGATGGTGTCGATGTCAGCTTAGTGCTTAGCTACAGTGACCTGGAAGAGTATTTGCTGTCCGATGGTACCAGTGCCACATTTTATGGGTATGAGTTAACCGATGCCTGTCAGACCGATCGGGCCACATTGAATAATATGCCTACCGAAATGGGCGGTGCTGGACGATCTGATTTGTTTGGTGACTTCTTCTCACCATTCGGCGTATTCCCGTCGGGCATAGAGCAAGAATTTACCGGTATCTATGGTCCCTATACTCCAACAGCCTGTGATGGCTATCAGTATCAGGAACGCAATCAGTCCGATACCAGCTTAGAACTTCGTCTGACTTCAGATGATGATGCTGAAATCAGCTGGATTGCCGGTGTCTATGCCGCTGAGATTGAGCGTGAAGTTACAGTTTCCTATGGTGCTGATACGGGCAACGGCTTCTTGCGCCAGGGTTATGTAGGTCCAACAGGCCCTAATCCAACTGACCTCATGTTCAGTGATCAGTTTGATACCTCGGTAATGGCTGTATTTGGCCAGCTTGAGTTTGATATAACCGATGATATGGAGCTGGCTTTTGCTGCGCGCTACGATCGTGAAGAACGCGATGTGACTAATCAGGTGCCTAATGAAACTGGATCAGGCTTGTTGTCACAGCCAACCGGTTCTATTAACCCTGCATTTGCTGCAAACCCAAATGGTATCCCAAGTCGAAGCGCAACCTTTAGTCAGTTTCAGCCCAAGGTTACCTGGAGCTGGAATGCTGCTGAAGATCTCAATCTCTATGCAAGCTGGGGTGTAGGTTTCCGCAGTGGTGGCTTTAACTCCATTGGTAGCGAGGCGCTGATCGACTTCTGGTACAACAATAATGGCGATGGCACTAATCCTGGTGCTCTGGTCGATGGCGAGCTGTCAGTGAAAGATGAGTACGAAAAAGAAGTGTCTACTAGCATCGAATTTGGTAGCAAGATGGAGTTCTTTGATAACCGCTTGCGTGTCAATGCGTCGATCTTTTCTACCGATGTTGAAGACAACCAGTTCTTTGAATTCTATGCTGGTCCCTTTGGTTTGATGCGCGTGGTAACCACCATTGAAGACTTGCAGATTCAAGGTTTTGAAATGGACTTTAACGCTGTGCTCACAGAAAACTTCTCAATGTTTGGCGGTATGGGTATTCTCGACAGTGAAATCAAACGCAACAATCACCGTCCAGCAACCGTTGGTAATGAGGCTCCTCAGGCGCCAGATCGTACTTATAACCTAGGTGCGCAGTTTGAAACCGAGGTGAGTTCTGGTATCAATATGACGGCACGCCTGGATTGGCAGTATGTTGGTGAGATGGCGTTCCACACCTTACAGGGCGAGGCTACGCCGAGCATCTGGCAGGTGTTCTATCCTGGCGCTGTTATTACCCAGGACTTCAGCAAAGCCAAGCGTGATGCCTATGACACACTCAATGCTCGTATCTCCTTTGATGCGGAAAACTGGGGTGTGACTATCTGGGGTCGCAATGTCACTGACGAAAAGTATCTGGAAGAGATCATTCCAGCGCCTGAATTTGGTGGTTCATTTATTCACCCGGGTGCCAAAGACTCTTACGGCATTGACTTTAACTACCGTTTCTAAAATAGCGTAGTATCAGCAGCGGGCTGGGCTCCTTGTAATGGGAAGCACAGCCCGCTTTTTTACGACTAAAAAACACTGATGAGAATGGCTATGACCTCGAATGATCTACAGCAAAATACTCTCGGCCTAACCGCTAGCCCGGCTCTGCTATTAGTGGATATGATCAATGGTTTTACCGATCCGACCTGTGCTCTGGGATCTGATTGTCCTGAGGTGGTTGCGGCTAATGTGCAGTTGCTCGAGGCTTTTAGAGCTCTGGGTCTACCAGTATTTTTTACCACCGTGGTCTACCACAATGATCAGCAGGCCAAGGTGTTTCGTCAGAAAGTACCAGCGTTAAATGTGCTGCAGCCCGATAGTCATTGGGTAAAAGTAGATTCGGCATTAGAGCCGATGGACGGCGAGCCAGTATTAGAGAAACAGTGGGCCAGTGCTTTTTTTGATACGGATCTCGACCAGCAGCTCAGGGCTCTGGGTGTGGATTCGATAGTTGTGACAGGTTTGACCACCAGTGGCTGTGTGCGTGCCTCGGCGGTGGATGCTCTACAGAATGATTATCAGGTAGTGATTGCGGAAGAGGCGGTGGGAGATCGAAATCCTGAGGCCCATCGTGCCAATCTATTTGATCTGAATGCTAAATATGCTGATGTGCTGCCCGTTGCCCAGGTGCTGAGTCAACTGATGGCACTTTGCAGTGGCAAGGTTTAAGCCGAGAGCGAAAAGCCTGTATTTAAAAGCCTGTATTTAAGAGCACCTATTTAAAAGCGTCTATTTAAGAGCTGCGTATTTACCGCGATTAAAGATCAGTGACTCTAGACCATTGTCTCTAAACTCAATCACTCGGCCGACTAAAATAATATGGTCGCCGCCTTCATATTGGTTCTCAATCTGACATTCAAAACAGGCGCTGTAGTGGGGCAGGATGGGCACGCCCGCTAAGCCTTCAGTACATTCTAAATCAGCAAATTTATCAGCACCGCTTTTAGCGAAGCGATTAGACATAGCTTCTTGGTCTGCTGCGAGCACGTGAATGGCAAAAGACTCTGCGCCGATAAAGTCATCAAAACAGTTGGCGTCGCGAGCGACACTCCAGAGCACCAGTGCCGGGTCCAGAGAGACCGAGTTAAAGCTGTTGGCGGTCATACCGACCTTTTGACCGTCTTTACCCAGTGCGGTAATAACAGTGATGCCAGTGGCGAAGCTGCCCAGTGCATTGCGGAAGTCTAGGGTTTGCTGCTTTTTATCAGACATAATTCTTCTATTTGAGTAATTCATTGAGATCTGCCTAAGAGACAAACTTTTATAACGCGCTTTTCATAACCAGGTATTGCATAAAAAGGGCCAGCAACGTTGCGCGCCTTAATTAAGCGCGCATGATCCGTTGCCTACCCCTATGTTGCAAGGATTATTGCTGGGTTTTTACTACATTGCAGCGGCCAGGCGGGTGCCCTGATCGATGGCGCGCTTGGCATCCAGTTCTGAGGCTAGGTCGGCGCCGCCGATTAGGTGGTGAGGAATATTCAGCCCCTCGACCAATTCGCGCAGCGGATCCTGCCCAGCACAGATGATAATGGTGTCTACATCGAGTATTTTCTGCTCGTCGCCCACGGTGAGGTGGAGTCCCTGATCATCAATTTTCTGATAATCACAGCTTGGCATCAGACGTACACCTTTCATTGCTAGACCGGCACGGTGAATCCAACCGGTGGTTTTGCCCAAGCCTGAACCCACTCTGGTGCTCTTGCGCTGGAGCAGGTAGACCTCGCGCGGGGAGGGCTCTGGTTGAGCTGTAACCCCTTCGATACCTGAGCGCGAACCAAAGGTCATGTCAATTCCCCACTCCTTCATAAAGGCGGGAATATTCTGGCTGGTGGATTCGCCGCTGTGGGTAATGTACTCAGCTGTATCAAATCCAATGCCGCCGGCACCGATAATCGCCACTTTTTTGCCAACATGTTTTTTGGCACCGATCACATCGAGATAGTTGAGTACCTTGGGGTGATCTATGCCTTCGATATTGGGCATTCTTGGCGCAATACCGGTTGCAATAACCACCTCATCAAAGCCGCCGTTGTTAAGCTGCTCTGCGGTGACTCTTGTGTTGAGCTTCAGGTCGACGCCGTTAAGTTCGATCTGCTTGCCGTAGTAGCGCAGGGTTTCAAAAAACTCTTCTTTACCGGGAATCTGCTTGGCAATATTGAACTGACCGCCAATCTCGCTGGCAGAGTCAAACAATGTCACGTTGTGACCTCGTGATGCAGCGATGGTGGCCGCTGACAGTCCAGCTGGGCCAGCACCGACTACGGCAATGTTTTTCACTGCGGTGGTGGGGTTGATATGCAGTTCAGTTTCGTGACAGGCTCGCGGGTTAACCAGGCAGCTGGTCATCTGACCGCCAAACACATGATCGAGACAGGCCTGGTTACAGCCGATGCAGGTATTGATTTCATCGGGGCGATTTTCAATGGCTTTGATAACAAAATCGGGATCAGCCAAAAACGGCCGCGCCATGGAAATCATATCGGCGTCGCCGCGTGCCAATACTTCTTCAGCCATTTCCGGCGTGTTGATTCGGTTGGAGGTGATAACAGGTACCGAGAGCTCTTTTCTAAAATGGGCGGTGACCCAAGTGAAGGCTGCGCGCGGCACTTTGGTGGCGATGGTGGGGATCTTAGCTTCGTGCCAACCAATGCCAGTATTAATAATAGTGGCGCCAGCTTTTTCAACCGCTTTACCCAGTTGGATAACTTCTTCAGAGGTGCTGCCACCCTCAACCAGGTCAAGCATCGAGAGGCGGAAAATGATAATAAAGTGCTCACCCACGGCCTCGCGCACACGGCGTACCACTTCAATAGGCAGGCGAATGCGGTTCTCATAGCTACCACCCCAGTCGTCGTCGCGCTGGTTGGTCCGTGCAGCGATAAACTGGTTCAAAAAGTAGCCTTCCGAGCCCATTATCTCAACGCCGTCATAACCGGCTTTCTGAGCCTGTACCGAGGTGAAGACAAAATCGTCAATCTGCTTGTGAATGCCTTCTTCATCAAGGGCTCTAGGTGTAAAAGGGTTGATCGCAGATTTGATCGCCGAAGGAGCTACCTGATCTGGTGAATAGGCGTAGCGACCGGTGTGCAGGATCTGCATACAGATTTTGCCATCGTAGGCATGCACTGCATCGGTAATCAATCTGTGGCCAGCAATATCCTCATCCGACTCCAACTTTTTTGTATTGGGATGGGTGCCGCCCTCTGCGTTGGGACCTATACCGCCGGTGACTATCAGGCCAACACCACCTTTAGCACGCTCACCAAAGTAGGCCGCCATGCGCTCATAGCCATCGGCTGCTTCTTCCAGTCCGGTGTGCATGGAGCCCATCAGGACGCGGTTTTTTAAAGTGGTGAAACCCAGATCCAATGGTTCGAGAAGCTTGGGGTAGGTGCTGTGGGGCATGATTGACTCCGATTTGTCATTATTATTTTTATGGGACGCTGCCGATACCCGCAAAAGAGGCGGTGGTAGTAACTGGCAAAGCTAATAGCGTGTATACGAAAATTTTTACGCTTTGGTTGATCTGTGCAAAGAGATTAATGATGCATTTTGACACTGTCAAGATGTATTGCTACATTGACCCTCATGAGTCCAAGCACATCACAAAAAACTGTCCGTCCAAGCTATCATCACGGTGATCTGCGGGAGACCCTGCTGCGGTCGGCAAAACAGCTTATAGGCGAAGCCGGAATAGAGAATCTATCCCTGCGTAGGTTGGCCGAAAGGGCAGGGGTTTCGCGCACCGCTCCCTATCATCACTTCTCGGATAAAAACGATTTGCTCTGTGCTATTGCTGCAGAGGGATTTCGCCGTCGGCATCAGACTGCTGCGGCGGGGTTTGATGATATGGCTAAGACCATGCTGGAGAAGTTTCACGACTATGTGAATGGCTATGTACAGTTTGCCGTCGACAATCCAGAAGAGTATGAGTTGATGTTCGGGCGCAGTATCTGGAAGCAGCAGAACAGCACTGAAGAGTTACGTGACGTTGCCTACCCTTGCTTTCAGCACCAGGTTGATATGGTTCGCTGCTGGCAGGATTCTGGGGTAATCTCTGGAGATAGCCCCCTGCGTACGGCTCAGGTTATCTGGGGTGCGCTGCATGGCATAGCCAAGTTATTTATTGATGGTATCTACACCGATACGGCTCAAATTGAAGAAGTGACCCACTGCGCAATTAATATGTTCATCAATAAGCCTTCCTAATGTTTAACATCGTATTTCTCCCCTAATCTACTGATTTGCAAAGTTTAAAATTACCGGTTTTCTCTAATTTGGCCTGCTCTCTTAACCGTCTATTTAATAGTGAATATCCATAGACAATAATTCTGGAAAAAGATAGGTTTATTTTTTGACTTTCTAAAAAATGAGAACTACGTTTACTTAGCCTGTTAAGCAGTTCTAAATTAAGTGTCAAAATGTGGATTTGGTCGCATTTGCCCATAAATTGGTCGTTCTGGATATTGGGTATTTATGCGAGGTTTTACTTAGGAGTTATTAGGAGTTTTAGCTATGAATAAGAGTTTTGTTAAATTACTGTAGTCATGCGCAGGCATTGCATTATTATCTACAGCCAGTTTATCTATGGCAGCAACTTGGGATTATGATTTCGATGATGGTAATCTCGAAGCGGGTTATCAACCGCTTGTGGATGGTGATCTTACGGTTAGGGGTTATTACAACGGCGGCAGGAACGAAGGTTATGCTTACATTGATGCTGACTCTCAAGGGAGAGCTGGTTTAGGTGTTTGTGATGGGCCGCTGAATGGTAATCTAGGCGCAACCGCCAACAAGTGCGGCACTACAAATGATGCGAACGGCCAAAATACCAATGCAGATGATAGTTTGCAGGCTGGAGAGCTGCTTGAGTTTGTTTTTAGTGTGGCCAAAGAAATCTCTGTAGTTGGCATTAATGATCACAATAGAGACGTTAATGGCGACAAAGTCTTGATCTGGTCTAATAGTATTGCTGGCGGCTGGGATCTACTTACTGTGGCTGCGGGTAAAATTACTTTAGGGCTTCAGCATGTAGGTCTGACAACATTGAAGATCTTTGGTAATGGCTCGTTTGGTCAAAATGGTGATGGAACTAGTGCTTCTAATCTTTATGTTGCTGGTATCAACGAAGTACCTCTTCCAGCAGCGGCCTGGCTGTTTGGCTCTGCTTTGTTAGGCCTTGCTGGATTGCGTCGTCGCAAGATCGCAGCCTAAGGTATAAAGTTAAAGCCTAGCTTGATGCAATAGCGCTGTAATTAAGATTCGATCTGATATTAGATGTTGAATCGCAGTACCAAAAAAAACCCCGGTTCTCACCGGGGTTTTTTATTTTATAGTCTTTGCTTTTCGTTATTAATCGCTAGCTTTAAGCAGGACCCTTACTTTTCCAGCTTTCCCATAGCCTCAGAGAGATCGTTCTCCGCGTCGTTGGTCATATCTTCCATCATTTGATCAACGCTGTCAGCGGCTTCGTCTACGGTGTCTTCTAAGGTGTTGATCGCATCATCTGCTGCGCTCTCAACCGTATCCGACATTGTTGCTTCCTCTACTGCTGGAACTGTTCCCTCCTCGGGTGAATTTCCACTATCACATGCGCTCAGGCCCAAGGTAGCCAGTGTGGCAATTAGCAAAACATGGTGCTTCTTCATATCTCTACTCCTTCCTAGGTTATTTGAATAATGTGTTTTTTCTCATCAAGCATAGTTCAGAGGAGCCTTAAATGGCGGCGAAAGCCAGGAAAATATTATTACCTGGGTCAATCAGGTGAGGTTTTATCCATTGCAATAAAAATAAGGCCACTATTTACTCCCTAATCAACTCTTACAGGTTGCTGATTGCTGATCGCTGTGGCAAACTTCACGCCGCTTTTAGAGGGGTCTTTGAGTAACTTAAAAGACCCCGAAAACTACCTACTACTAAAAGTTCTTTTTAATGCGAGAGTGGCGGAATTGGTAGACGCGCTGGATTTAGGTTCCAGTGGGGCAACCCGTGCGAGTTCGAGTCTCGCCTTTCGTACCAAATTTACCGAGTATCATCGTGAGGAAAATCCATGCAGGTTTCCATCGAGTCTAGCACTGGTCTTGAGCGTCAACTTAAGATTGGTGTCCCTGCCGACCGTATAGAGAGTGAAGTCGCTCAGCGTCTTCAGAAAGCCACTAAAACCGTTAATATTAAAGGTTTTCGTAAGGGCAAGGTGCCTCTCAAAGTGGTCAAGCAGCAGTATGGCAAAGGTGTACGTCAGGAAGTGATTGGCGAAATCGTCAACTCAAGCTTCTACGAAGCCATTGCTCAAGAAAAACTGCAGCCAGTGGGTCAGCCTCGAATCGATGATATCAAGGATAGCGAAGGCCAGGATCTAGAATTCTTGGCAGTTTTCGAAGTCTATCCAGAAGTTGCATTGGCTGATTTGAGCAAAGTGTCTATCACTCGCCCAGTGACCGATCTCAGTGATACCGACTTGGATAAGATGATCGACGTCTTGCGCGATCAGCAAGCGACTTTCGAAGCTTCAGGCAAGCCAGCTGTAGATGGCGATCAGCTAAATATCGACTACGTAGGCACCAAAGGCGGAGAAGAGTTCGCTGGCGGCAAAGCTGAAGGTCAGGATCTAGTGTTGGGTTCAAATAGTATGATCCCCGGCTTTGAAGATGCTCTTATCGGCGCCAATGCCGGTGATGAGAAAGTCCTAAAGTTGAAGTTCCCAAAAGATTATCACGCAGAAGAGCTCAAGGGTGCCAAAGTTGAGTTTGCCGTTGTGGTTAATTCTGTGTCTTCTAAGCAGCTGCCAGAGATGAATGACGAGTTCTTCAAACTCTACGGCGTTGATGAAGGCGGTGTCGAGAAATTCCGCGAAGATGTACAAAATAATATGGAGCGTGAGCTTCGCAATGCGGTTCGCAGCAAAGTTAAAAACCGTGTAATGAACCAGCTGTTCGAACTTAACAAGGTTGAGTTGCCAGCTGTGTTGGTCGATAACGAAATTACTCAGCTCAAGCAGCAGATGGTTCAGCAGTTTGGCGGTGGTCAGCAAATCGATTTAAGTATGCTTCCCGATGATATGTTCCGTGAAAAAGCCGAACGTCGCGCAGCTTTAGGCGTAATTGTCTCTGAAATTGTTAAAGTTGAAGAGCTTACTCCCGATGAAGATAGTGTCCGCGAAAGAATTAACGAGATTGCTTCAACTTATGAGCAGCCTAAAGAAGTTGTCGACTACTATTACAGCCAACAGCAGCTTTTGAGCTCTGTAGAAGCCGTAGTATTGGAAGATCAGGTAACTGAATTGGTATTGTCTAAGGCGAAAGTTGCCGACGAAACATGCTCCTATGAAGATGCTGTGAAGCCCGATCCTGAGCCAGGTGCATAAACTGCCTGCTGCACGGAAACGGACTATAGTTATATTAATCTCGGGCACTAGGATCTGAGTGCCCGATTCGATGCGTATAGAACAGCATAAACATTGAAGAATGATAACGATAATAGCGAGGAAGCGATGAATTTTCAGCAACCAAATGCCGGGCACACGCACGACGTTCAAGCCAGCGGCCTAGTGCCAATGGTAGTAGAGCAAACCTCACGCGGTGAGAGAGCCTATGATATTTACTCTAGACTTTTAAAAGAGCGTGTGATCTTTTTGGTCGGTCAGGTTGAAGACCATATGGCCAACCTGATTGTTGCCCAGATGTTGTTCCTAGAATCTGAAAATCCCGATAAAGATATTCACCTCTACATCAATTCTCCCGGTGGCTCAGTCACTGCGGGTATGTCTATTTACGACACCATGCAGTTTATTAAGCCAAACGTCAGCACTATGTGCATTGGCCAGGCCGCAAGTATGGGCGCTTTTTTGCTCGCCTCTGGCGCAGAGGGCAAGCGTTACTGTCTGCCGAACTCGCGCACTATGATTCACCAGCCAAGCGGTGGTGCTCAGGGCCAGGCAACTGATATCCATATTCAGTCTCAGGAGATCCTTAAGATCAAGGCTCGTCTCAATGACTTGATGGCCAAACATACTGGTCAGTCGGTTGAAAAGGTCACTGAAGATACTGAACGTGATAACTTTATGAGTGCGGAAGAATCCAAGGCCTATGGCTTGGTCGACGAAGTGCTTGATAAGCGTGAACAGGGTAGCTAGGCTTTTCTTTTAGCCTCTGGATATAGAGGTTAACTGGCTGTTCTATATTGATTTTATTGGAGGCATACAATGAGCGATGATGACACTTTAGGGGAAGGCGGAAAGCTTCTCTTCTGTTCATTCTGCGGCAAGAACCAGAATGAAGTGCGACGTCTTATTGCAGGACCTTCAGTCTATATCTGTGACGAGTGTGTTGACCTCTGTAACGATATTATCTCTGAAGAGGCGGTAGTCGCCGAATCCACTGATGGCAATGATGAGCTGCCAATACCTTCCGACATTAAGGGTAACCTTGATGCCTATGTTATTGGTCAAGAGCGCGCCAAAAGAATTCTATCTGTGGCAGTTTACAATCACTACAAGCGTCTGCAAGTTAGCGAGTCGAGTACTGACGGATCTGAGGTCGAGTTGGGTAAGAGTAACATCTTGCTGATTGGCCCCACAGGTAGCGGTAAGACCTTGCTGGCTGAAACCTTGGCGCGCATGCTAGATGTTCCGTTCACAATTGCCGACGCTACTACGCTGACCGAAGCGGGCTATGTTGGTGAAGATGTTGAAAATATTATTCAGAAACTGTTGCAGAAGTGCGATTACGATGTAGACAAGGCCCAGCGTGGCATTGTCTACATAGATGAAATCGATAAGATTTCACGTAAGTCTGACAACCCTTCAATTACGCGCGATGTCTCCGGTGAGGGCGTGCAGCAAGCACTCCTGAAGCTGATTGAGGGCACAGTTGCCTCAGTACCGCCTCAGGGTGGCCGCAAGCATCCGCAGCAGGAATTCCTCCAGGTCGATACCTCCAATATTCTGTTTATCTGTGGCGGCGCATTTGCCGGACTTGAAAAAGTTATCAGAGATCGATCTGAAAAAGGCGGTATTGGTTTCAGTGCTGAGGTCAGCAGTAAAGATAGCCAGAAGTCGATCGGTGAAACACTGCTCGATGTTCAGCCAAGCGATCTGATTGGTTACGGATTGATTCCCGAGTTTATCGGTCGTTTGCCGGTAGTAGCGACGTTGCAAGAGCTCGATCGTGATGCCTTGGTTAATATTCTAGTTGAACCAAAGAACGCGCTGTTCAAGCAATATCAAGCGCTGTTCTCAATGGAAGGCGTGGAACTTGATTTGCGTCGCGATGCGCTTGATGCCATTGCTGAAAAAGCGATCGAGCGAAAGACTGGCGCCCGTGGCTTGCGTTCAATCCTAGAGACTGTGCTGCTCGACACCATGTACCGAATACCTTCGGAGCCCAGTGTGGTCAAGGTTGTTGTGGATGCAGCGGTGATCAATGGTGATAATGAGCCTCTACTGGTTTATGAGCAAAATGATCAGAAGCAGGCAACCGATGAAGCGTAGGTTCGTCTCGATAAGCAGTTGATTTAGGGCTGCAGACGTAAAAAAGGCGACGTTAGTCGCCTTTTTTACGTTCTAAAGATTCGCTTTCAAGTTCCCCTTAAGTGGGAAACTGAATTTTCGTCAATTAAGCGTGCTGCTGAGGTTGTTTTTCCTTCGCGAGTCCCAATATAAAAGACTAACCTGATAATAAAATCGAACACTGGGGTGCAACGTCGCGCTCCCGACAAGCCGAGGTAACCATGGCCGCTATACCTACTGAAATTACAGATATGACCTATCCGCTTTTGCCATTGCGTGATGTGGTTGTCTACCCGCATATGGTTGTGCCGTTGTTTGTCGGTCGCGAGAAGTCGATTACGGCCCTAGAAGATGCCATGGAAAATGACAAACAAGTTGTTTTACTGGCTCAGCGCAATCCTGCAGATGACAATCCTGAGCTCAAGGATCTCTACTCTGTTGGCACTCTCGCCACCATTTTACAGATGCTGAAATTGCCTGATGGCACTCTTAAAGTCCTGGTCGAGGGCGCGTCAAGGGTCAACTTAATTGATGCTGCTGAGAGCGGTCCCTTTATGCAGACCAAGATTGAAGAGCTACCTGACGGCGATCTTGATGAGCGCGAAGCTGAGGTATTAACTCGCTCGGCTATGTCGCTGTTTGAACAATATGTCAATTTAAGCAAGAAAATCCCTGCTGAAGTGATCGCCACAGTTAGCGGTATCGAAGACGCTAATCGCCTTGCTGATACCATTGCTTCTCATATGACTTTGAGCATTGAGCAGAAGCAAGATGTTTTGGAAGTTGCCGATCTCACAGAGCGCTTTGAGCATCTGATGGGCCTGATGGAGTCTGAAATTGATCTTTTCCAAATCGAGCAGCGCATTCGCGGTCGTGTTAAAAAGCAGATGGAAAAGAGCCAGCGGGAGTACTATCTCAACGAACAGATGAAAGCCATCCAAAAAGAGCTGGGTGACATAGATGATGCTGGTTCCGAGATTGACCAGCTCGAGGCAAAAGTTGAAGAAGTGGGTATGCCAAAGGCTGCCCTGGAGAAGACTAAGTCTGAACTGAGCAAACTCAAAATGATGTCGCCTATGTCAGCGGAGGCCTCAGTTTTACGCAACTATATCGACTGGATGATCGGTGTGCCTTGGAAAAAGCGCACACGAGTGAAGCATAATCTGGTTGAAGCACAGCAGACTCTGGACCAAGACCATCACGGCCTAGAAGAAGTCAAAGAACGCATTCTCGAGTTTTTGGCGGTTCAACAGCGAGTTAAAAAGCTTAAGGGCCCGGTACTCTGTTTGGTCGGGCCTCCAGGTGTGGGTAAAACCTCCCTCGGTGAATCTATAGCTCGAGCCACAGGTCGACAGTTTGTTCGCATGAGCCTGGGTGGTGTCCGCGACGAAGCGGAAATTCGTGGTCATCGTCGAACCTACATTGGTTCGCTGCCCGGCAAGGTGATTCAAAAGCTCTCCAAAGTAAAAGTGAAGAACCCTCTGTTCCTGCTCGATGAGATCGACAAGATGGGTATGGATCAGCGCGGTGACCCAGCATCGGCACTTTTAGAGGTGCTAGATCCAGAGCAGAACCATACTTTTAATGATCATTATCTAGAGGTAGATTACGACCTCTCCGATGTCATGTTTATCTGTACCGCCAACTCCATGAATATTCCTGGTCCGCTACTGGATCGTATGGAAGTGATTCGTATTCCCGGGTACACCGAGGGGGAAAAGGTCGCTATTGCTGAAAAGTATCTAGTGCCTAAGCAGCGTAAAGCCAATGGCTTGAAAGAGTCTGAGCTGGAAATTACCCAAGGGGCACTGCAGGACGCGATCAGATACTACACTCGCGAAGCTGGAGTCCGTGGGCTGGATCGTGATATAGCGAAGATCTGTCGCAAAATTGTTACCGAACATGTTCGCGACGGTGCAGCCTCAACTGACAGTGTTGGATCTGAGCAGCTAGAGTCTCTGCTGGGTGTTCGTCGCTTTGACTATGGCCGTGCAGAAGCTGAAAACCAGATAGGGCAGGTGACTGGCCTAGCTTGGACTTCAGTGGGTGGTGAGTTGCTGACTATTGAGTCGGCAGCAATCCCGGGCAAAGGCCGTGTGATCAAAACGGGTTCTCTCGGTGATGTTATGCAGGAATCCATTCAAGCGGCGCTTACAGTAGTTAGAAGCCGCGCTAAGGCACTTGGGATTCGCAAAGACTTCCATCAGGAGAACGATCTGCACATCCATGTGCCTGAGGGGGCTACACCAAAAGACGGTCCTTCCGCCGGTGTTGGCATGTGCACGGCACTGGTATCGGTTTTAACCGGTATTCCGGTTAAGGCTAACGTTGCCATGACCGGTGAGATAACCTTGCGTGGTCAGGTGTTGAAGATTGGTGGACTCAAGGAAAAGCTTCTTGCAGCCCATCGCGGAGGTATCACCACAGTCATCATTCCCGACGATAATGGTAGTGATTTGAAGGAGATACCGGATAATATTAAAGCTGATCTGACGATTTGCCAGGTGAAGTGGATCGATGAAGTGTTGGCCATTGCTCTGGAACATAATCCGGAATCCTTGAGCGACGAGGAATTTAATCGTAGCAGTGGACCAAAGGATCAGGGGCAACAGTCCTCTAGACCAAGTACCCACTAGATTTAAAGAAATCGGCTATTTCGGGGAAAGGAGCTTGACCATCGAAATAGCTATTGGTATAACGTACCCACGAATGAGCTTGAGACCAGATGTGTGGTGAGTTTGGACCCAAAAAGCCTTTCTATTTGACTAAGAAATTACTAATTCCAATAAAAGGGGAATACCGTGAATAAATCTGAACTTATCGACGCAATCGCTGCAGGCGCAGACATTTCTAAAGCATCTGCTGGCCGTGCATTGGACTCAGCACTTGAAGCAGTAACTGGATCACTGAAGAACGGCGACCAGGTTTCATTGGTTGGCTTCGGTACCTTTGCTGTTAAGCACCGCGCAGCACGTGCTGGTCGCAATCCGCAGACTGGTCAAGAAATCCAGATTAAAGCAGCTAACGTTCCTAGCTTCAAAGCTGGTAAAGCGTTAAAAGACGCTGTTAACTAAGATACATCCAAAGGTTGTATATTTGGTAAAAAGGCGCATCGGTGATGCGCCTTTTTTAATACAGAGCCAATAAAATCTTTATATAAAATTATAATATTGAATTAACCGTGTGATCAGCATTAAGGGACAGGAAAATGTTAGACAGTTTTAGACACAATATGAAAGGCATCGCCTTCGGCATCGTTATTTTGATCGCCATTGTTTTCGCTTTTTCTGGTATTGGTTCTCTGTCCATGTCCGGTAGTGGGGCTGATACAGTGGTCACCGTCAACGGTGAAAAGGTTACAGAGTTAAGCGTACTGCGTGCGATCAGCAGCGAGAAGCGTAGAATTCTCAGTGAAAATGAAGGCCTAGATGCCTCATTGCTCGAAGACGAGCTAATCCGTCCACAGGTGATGGAACAACTAATTGGCCGCAGATTACTTTCTCAAGCGGCAAAATCTGCTGGTATGGGCGTGTCATCCCGCACCACCAGCAAATTACTCCTCGGCACTCCGGCCTTTTTGTCGGATGACGGCCGCTTTGATCAAGACCTCTATCTCTACACCATCCGTGCTCAGGGCTTCACCAGCGGGACTTTCTTGGAGATGCTGAAAGACGATCTCTTGATCGAACAGTATGTCCGTGGCTTTGTTGCGTCGGGCTTTGTCACTGCCGGCGAGTTAGATCTGATCGCCAGCATTACCGAACAGCAGCGCAACTACTACTACCTCACCCTGCCATTGCAGCCAGCGGTGGACGCAGTGCAATTGAGCGATGAGCAGATTGCAGCCTATTACGAAGATAATAAACAACGCTACCAAGCTCCTGAACAGGTTGTTATTGACTATATCGAGCTCAATCCAGAACTGTTTAGTGCAACCCAGAGCGTCGGGGAAGAGCAGATCAAAGCGCGCTATGAAGAGCAGCGTGAGACTCTCGAGTCAACAACCTCTCGTCAAGCTGCGCACATTCTATTGGCCCAGCCAAGTGACGCGGTTTTAGCTGAGATAAACGATAAGTTAGCGGCTGGTGAGAGCTTCGAGGCCCTGGCCAAAGAGTACTCCGAAGACGTTGGTTCTGCGGACTTTGGTGGCGATCTGGGCTACACCTCAGGTGATACTTTCCCCGAGTCCTTTGAGGCGGCGTTACAAGCCCTTCAGGTTGGCGAAGTCTCTGCACCTGTAGCGACTGACAGCGGCACGCATCTAATCAAGCTGCTGGACATTCAGGAGCAGGTTGTGGACTTTGACAGCGAGCGCGCTCGAATTGAACAAGAGCTCATTGCTGAACTTACCGATGTTTGGTTAGTTGAGAAGCTGGCCAAGTTAAAAGAGCTTAGCTACAACGCTGAGAAGCTTGCCGAAATTGCCACTGACCTAGAGTTGACTGCTCAGGTGTCAGAGCCCTTTACTCGTGCGGGTGCCGCAGCAGGCATTAGTGCCAATCCAGCAGTGCTCAAGGCAGCCTTTAGTAGCGAAGTACTTGAAGACAGCTATGCTAGCGAAGTGCTGGAATTGGGCGGTGACCGTTACGTGGTTGTAAAGTTGAACAAGTCTATTCCTGCGCGCCAGAAAGAGCTAGCTGAAGTACAGAGTGCTGTCGTGGCTTCACTCACTGACCAATTGGCTCGCGCCAGCCTTGCAGCCCGCGGCGCCGAATTATTGGCCAGGGTTGATTCTGGTGAGAACATTGAGGCAGTGGCCAAAGCTGAAAACTTAGACTGGCAGGTTGTTCTCGATGCCAAGCGCAGTACTGGTGGCATTAACAACGAAGTTAAACGTTTTGCGTTCCAGCTGCCAGCCACGGCAACTGAAGACCTGATCGAAAGCTTCTATACCCGCAGCGGCGACTTTGTTGTGGTTGCCCTAACCGCTGTTGAAGCAGGTGATAGCAGCAGGCTGAGCAAAGAGCAAAAGGCTAGTCTCAGTTACGCCGGTGTTTCATCTACTGGTGGTCGTGAACTGCAGGCTGTACAGAATTCGCTTCGCGTCAGTGCTGACATAGAACTTTAGGAATCATAGGTTTTGATGCAGAGCTTTAGGATGTAGAGCTCTAGGATTCAGAACTCTAGGATATAGGGCTCTAGGATATAGGGCTCTGGCCCCAGAGCCTAGGATAAACATTTGTAAGTCTTGCGGGTGCCTCTCTCGACACCCGCAGTAGTCAAACCGTCCAATCAAACTGTCTAGTCGAAAAGTCTAGTCGAAAAGTCTAATCGAAAAGTCCCAGCAAAGCTTCACAGATTGGCTTTGCTGGCGATTCATATCTTCAGTGCATTAATAAACAGAGTCAGGCGCTGACCTGGCTGCA
>Ga0307488_10000773_pt1 | contig 26647 bp, 22 predicted proteins | sample SB02metaG_FD_202248 | JGI IMG/M metagenome (GOLD analysis project Ga0307488, IMG submission 202248) | Sea-ice brine microbial communities from Beaufort Sea near Barrow, Alaska, United States - SB 0.2 | ecosystem: Environmental > Aquatic > Marine > Coastal | place: USA: Alaska | collected...
GGTTTGCCTGGAAATACTATTTCCTGCCAGGCTTTCGCTTTATCAATGGCAGGAAAAAAGATATCGGGGTTGATACCGTGATGAATAACTTTTGTGGGAGGGTTTTCTAAATAGCTTGCTGATGCATTACACATTGCAATAACCGCATCCATTCGCCGAGTAAGCCAAAGCGTAAATTTTGATCGCTGACGTTGAGCCGCAGAACTAAAAACAATTTTAAATTTACCACCAAAGAAATATTTGATGATCAGGGCTTGAATCATTTCATCGACACGTCGGGTATGAAATATTCTCACTTTCCCATTTGATAAGGGGTGACGGCAAATTTTGATCGCTTGCAAAAAATTGATATGAAGTGAAAGATCTGATAAGTGATGTTGATTCCCTAATACCTTTAGTTTCATCATTTTTTTTTGATAGGGTAATACTTGTAACATGGTGGAGGTAATGCCTGAAAAATTCGAATTTGAATTACCAATAATCAATTCTATTTCATTATCATTTAACTCTAAGCTAACGGGGTGGTCCATCAATGTAATTCTCCAAGCAATTCAATTGTGAGCAAGGATAGTGATCTACAGGGCAAAAGTCCATAAACCTAATATATGGTCAATTAATATGCGATAAAAAAATTCTCAATCAATTTAATCCTAACTACTATCATCATGAGTCGTAATTTAAGTATAATAAGTTACAAAGCGCAATAGCAGAAGTGAATATAACTAGTGAGTAGAAATTCAATATTACAGCCCAACTTTAAACTTTCTTTTCTATTGCCTAAGTATTGGCCTACATGGTTAGCCGTTTTTATTTTATATTCTGTCTCTTGGCTACCTTATAAAGTGCAATTAAGTCTGGGTAGAGTCATTGGCCGTCTATTATTAAAAATAGGTTTCAATCGAAAAAAAATTGCCTTAACAAATCTACAATTATGCTTTCCTAATTTACCTGATAGTGAACACCAGCGTATGTTAAAAGTTAACTTTGAAAACACGGGTATCGCCCTATTAGAAACAGGAATGGGCTGGTGGTGGCCAAATTGGCGTGTTAATCGTAAAATTACATATAAAGGTCTAGAGCATATAAAAAAAGCACAATCAGAAGGAAATGGCGTTTTATTACTTGCTATGCATTATTTAAGTGTTGAAATTAACTGTCGTGGGGCTGGACATGGAAACCCTATGGTGGTTTTTTATCGTCCACATAACAACCCTTTGATGGAGTTTTTTCAGTTTAGAGGTCGAGGAAGAGCCAATAAATACATGCTAGGTAAACGCGATGTTAAAGGTTTAATAAAAGCATTAAGAAATAAAGAAGCTTGCATTTATTTGCCCGATCAAGATTACGGACGCAACAAGAGCTTATTTGTACCATTCTTTGCTGTTAAAAATGCAGCGACGACTAAGGGAACATTAATTTTTGCTAGGCAAAAAGACACTAAAACTATGATGTTTATTCCGACAAGGAATGATGATGGAAGTGGTTATACTATTGAAATAACACCACCTTTAGATAATTTCCCTACCGATAATGATGAAAATGATTTGATTAGAGTTAATCAAGAGTTAGAAAAAGCTATTGCTCAAAAGCCTGAACAATATATGTGGATGCACCGCCGCTTTAAAACCAGACCAAATGAAGATGATCCATCATTTTATAAATAAGGTTTTTAGGTAACGTGCATCTAATTAACTATTTGTATGGCTTAACTTATTAATTTTGGTTACGAAACATAACATCCTTAATTATTTCACTCGTATTAGCCTAATATATTTACCAGAATCCTCTGGTAATAAAGTTGAAAGATTAGGCGCTACAATAATGGTGACTAATCCGTAACGACAAACTTAGCAAGGCAAAGTAAAAAAGTCTTTATAACTGAAGTTACTTCTCCCAAAAAATCAACAGAATTTACTTATGGTGCAGGCCATTTTAACAACCGCCTTAAGATCTTTTCTCGTGATCATCATCGATATATAGTATTTATCAATGATTAAATAGATGAATACTGAATTTTAACATCAAAATCTTATTATCATTCATTTCTTAAATAAATGAATGACTACTTTTTGTTAATATTTGGTAAAAAAAGTTGCCAAATATTAACAATATCGCCAGCATATTGTTGAAAGATATGTTCATCTAAGAGTGAGTCTTGATCTTGTAGTGCCGCTCGATGGGTTTGGTCTCTTAATTGACAATAAGCTTGAGTTAGTAGTTTTCTTTGCTGACTATTAAGAATATCCGAAGAATAAAGTTGAGAAAATATGCTGATATTATCAGAATATTTTGCAACATTTGGATATTGATGACTATTTTTTAATACCAGGTATTGAGCTAAAAACTCAATGTCAACTAAACCTCCTATCCCCTGCTTTACATCAATATCACGACGATTTGATTTATCTAGGTGGTTACGCATTTTATTACGCATCCCTATCACGTTTTGCGCGAGTATTTTGTGATCTCGAGGCAAGCAGAGTATTTGTTGACGTAAGCGATTGAATTTATTAATAACGTCTTTATGGCCATATACTGCTCTGGTTCTCACTAGCGCTTGATGTTCCCATGTCCAAGCATCTTCACGCTGATATTGTGCAAAAGTATTAAAATGCACAACAAGTAATCCAGAATTTCCTGAGGGTCTTAATCTCATATCCAACTCGTACAAAATACCACTTGCCATACGCGTATTAAAAATATGCATAATTCGTTGTGCAAGTTTCATATAAAACACACTAGAAAGTACTTGTTTATTGCCATTAGTGACTTCAGTTGCTTTCGAGTAATGCAAAAAGACCAAATCTAAATCTGAGCTATAACTGAGTTCTCGCCCACCTAGTTTGCCATAACCAATGACAGCAAAACCTTTATTGTCATGCACAATAGTTGACTCAGGTACACCATGCCTTTGAGCCATTTGTTGCCAGGCTAAGTTAATAACCTCTGAGATAGTTGCCTCAGCTAAAGCGGTTAAATGATCGCTTACTTTCATTAACGGTAAGACACCAACAATATCAGCAGCCGCGATTCGTAATTGCTGCGCCTGCTTAAATTGTCGTAAGGTGTTCATTTGAGCCTCAAGATCCTCCTCAGGCACACGTAACATAATCTCACGTAACTCTAGCGCGTAATCTGAAAGCGCAGGCGGGTTATTCAAAAGTGTAGGGTCAATGAGCTCATCAAGCAAAATAGGATAAGTTGCAATATGCTCAGCAACCCACTGGCTCGCCTGACATAGCTTGATCAGGTGTTTTAACGCCCCTTCATTTTCAAATAAAAGCTCTAAGTAAGCGGTTCGGCTAGTGATTTTATTAAAAACAATTAATATACGACTTAGCGTTATTTCTTTAGCATGAGCTTGTTGGAGGTGCCAAAGCAATAATGGGATAAGTTTATCTAAAACTTGTCGGCCTCGATGACCAATGCTACGTTTAGTAATATTCGATCGAAACGTCTTTAATTCAGGCCAAATTAACTCGGTATTCCAAAAATTGGCCTCTTGTCTTATCCATTCATTACAGTCTTCATCTTGCCATTCGCTATGCCATAAAGTTAACCAATGTTCGTTTTTCCCTTGGTGATTAGGACTTTCTTCACCAATGAGTGTAATGAATTTTTGATGCACACCTAACATATGCCGATTTAAAATTTCAAGAAACTCAGGCCAAGACTCAATATGCATTACCTGCAATATTCTTGCTTGGTCTAACTCATTATCAGGTAGTGTTTGTGTTTGTTGATCGTTGAGCGCTTGAATGATATTTTCAACACGACGTAAAAATCGATAGGCACTTTCTAATACCTCCTTACTATTGTTAGATAATTCGCCTTCATTAACTAAAATAGGCAGTACAGATAGCAAATACCGTTGTTGAAGCTCCTTAACTCTTCCACCCCTTATAAGTTGAAAAACCTGAACGATAAATTCAATTTCTCGAATACCGCCTGCACCTAATTTTATGTTATTTAATAAGTTTTTACGACGCACCTCCTGCGCTATCATAGCTTTCATTCGACGCAATGATTCAATAACACTGAAATCAATATAACGACGATAAATAAAAGGTTTAAGTGTGTCGATAAGCTCTTGATGATAAGGGCTATTTCCTAACAGCCTTGCTTTTAACATGGCATAGCGTTCCCAATCTCTGCCCTGCTCTTGATAATAATCTTCCATCGCACTAAAACTCATAACTAACGGGCCACTTTCACCAAAAGGACGGAGTCTCATATCAACACGATAAACAAAACCGTCAGCTGTTTTTTGATCTAATGCGGTGATCAATTTTTGCCCTAAACGGGTAAAAAATTGTTGATTGTCTAAGGTTCGACGAGCACCTAATGTTTCACCCTGTCGCGGGTAAGTAAACATCAAGTCGATATCAGAAGAGAAATTAAGCTCTTTGCCACCAAGTTTCCCCATACCATAAACTAAAAGTGGCATTTGCTTTTTCGGGTCGTTTTTTGCTTGGGGAACCCCCCAAAGTTTTTGACAAAAAGTGGTTAACCAATCAAGTGCACCAAGAATTAAACTGTCCGCCAACAAAGACAATCGCTCGAAAGATTTTTCTAAAGGAATATCTAATATAAGATCGGCAAACGCTATGTTTACCATTTCTTGTAAGCGAAAACGACGAAGCGTTCTGTGCAAATCTGACTCATCAACACAAAATGTTAATAAATCTGAAAGTGAATTTTGATAATCAGGGCATTTTTGGACATAAATTCGAGAGGAAGTAAATAAATCGATTACCAAATCAGGTGCCTGCATAGCACTATTAAAAATAAAATCACTCAGTGCTATAGCCTTTTGAAAGTCACTTAATTCTGGTTCAGATAACCGCTCAACATACTCACTATGCTGTCCGTTAAATTTTTGCCAACTTTGCAGTGATTGGTGCTGTAGTTTTAAACTAAATTCTTTCATATTAATGGTAAAACCATTTCTGTAAAATTAAATGTTAGACATACTATCCCGAGGGTGATACTAATAACAACAATCATAGCATTTTTGCCATATATGCCACTTATTTTTTAATAAAGCTAAGTTTGTATTATCATACATGGATTAAATACTTCAACCTTAATTTAGATCGAGTTTTAGTTTGAATTTTAGATTAAATAAACAACTCAGTTATTCAATTTCTTTTATAACTTTACTATTGCTTAGTGCCTGTAGTGATCCTCTTATAAAGCAAATTAACCAACAACTACCTATTAGTGAAAAACGTATTAAGCAACTCGGTGACGCACTTGATAATAATCAAGTGCGTAATGCTACTTTAATTAACCAATATGCAGAAAAAGTGGCTCAAAATAAACCTTCCTTGACTGCATTAGTTGATGAATTTCGAAAAGATGCAACTTCCCAAGGTAGAATGTTTAAAGCCTTGGAACATAGGTTAAATACCGTCAAAACACAGCCCAATATGTTTGCAAGTAACCAAGCAATATATGATGAGTTAATCAACATTTATAAAGCAGCTGATCCCTTGCTTTATTCAGATGCGCTTAGCGATCCATTAAATGTGCTGGCAGACATGTCTGATGGCGAGTTACCGAGAGTAAACGCACTATCAAAAGCTCAAAGTAAGAATGCCAATAACGCTCAAGACTTTGGAACTGGTGAACAGTTAATTGGCAATCCAAGTTATGGTAACTGGCAAACTGGAAGTAATGGCATGTCTTTTTGGGCATGGTACGGTATGTACTCAGTAATGGGTGATTTGTCTGGGCGAAGAACCTCTTACAATGACTGGGGTCGCTCGCGAAATTACAGTTATTACAACGATTATGGACGTACTCGCTATAGCTCACCTTCGCAGTTAAAAACACAAAACAAGCTTGATACCCGCGCTAGTAAATCCTTTGATAGTAGAGGGAAAAAATATACTAGTGCCTACAGCAAAAACCGCACAGGGTCTTCCAGTTTATCTTCACAAAGTAAAACGGCACAAACTAGCTCGAACCGCTTTAGAAGGAGTAGTGTCCATAAAAGTAAATCAAGTTATTCAAAGTATAGGTCTAAAAATGCCAGCTTTAGAAATAGCAGTAGTAATACCTCTAGAGGTTTTAGACGTGGCAAGTAGCTTTCTACCAAGGCGCCTTTACATAAAAAACTGACAAAAAGAATAAATTTATAAACTTTTAGTAACATTTAAAGTTTCAAGAAAGAATTTTATTAGGAAGCACCATGCAAAATTTAATTGAAATTACAGGGTTAAATCAAGATTTACTTATATTTTTAGCGATTGATTTAACTATAGCTATTATGTTACTTGGCGCTATGCGTTTTGTTTCAGGATTATCTGCTGGGGTAAATACTAACGAAGAACTCGCACAAAAAGATAACTTTGCTTTCGGTATTAGTCTAGCAGGCAGTATTGCCGCATTAGGCATTGTCCTTACTGGCGCGATTACCGGCGAAACTGCGAGTAGCTTTATGATGGAAGTTGTCGGCATGCTAACTTATGGGGTATATGGCTTAATTTTAATTAAAGTTGGCCGTGTTATTCACGACAAAGTCGCCTTGCAACATATTGATAAAAAGGCATTAATTAAAGAAAAAAATCTCACAATAGGTTTAGTTGATGCAGCTGGAGCAATAGCAACAGCCATTATTATTCGCGCAGTTTTATTGTGGGTTGATGGTTTAGACCTAAATACATTTATTGCTATTACTAGTGGTTTTGTTGTTGCCCAAACAATGCTAGTACTCGTTACTCGAATTAAAGAAAAGCAATATGCAAAAAATAACCAAGAAGACAGCTTACAAGAAGCATTAGCCAGTGGTCAGTTAGCATTAGCTGTTCGCTATTCAGGTCAAGTTATCAGTACTGCATTGGCTGTTAGTGCAGCAAGTCACTTCTTGACTTACAGCCCAGAAACATTAGCAATAAACCTATTAGGCTGGTTAGTGTTTGGCATTATAATGACCCTTTTAGTGGCGATATTAACCGCAATCGCAAAGCGTATTGTTCTTACTGGCATCAACCTAGTGGAAGAAGTAGACCAGCAGCACAATGTCGGTGTAGCAAGCATTGAAATGGCTATTAGTATATCAATTGCCCTTATCCTTACCGCATTAATGGCTTAAAGGATGTTTAAAAATTATAGTTATTAGCCATCTGTTAGAAATTGATAGCTAATAGCTAGTTATTTAATAACTTCTATTTTTTTATGATCAAAACAAAACAACACTTACTCGATGATGCTCTGCTTATCATCACCATGGCTGTGCTTGCTGGTTGTGGCTTAATCTACGAATACCTCTTATCTCATTATGCTGGCCGTGTTCTAGGTGTAATGGAAAGTACTATTTATGCCATGATTGGTTTAATGATTGTTGCTATGGGGTTAGGGGCTTTTGCTGCGAGAAAAGTGAAGTGTGCTTTTAATGGCTTTGTTTATCTCGAGCTCATTATTGCTTTACTTGGCAGCAGTGCTATCTTGATTATCGGCGGTTTAATTGCCATAACTCAAATATTACCACACTTGCTTAGTGACACGTTTTCATTACCTCCTGATGCACTGCCCAAAGGTGGTATTTTCAAACAACTCAGCTTTTTAGCATTTAATAGTCCTTATTTTTTTGGTTTGTTAATCGGCTTTTTTATTGGGATGGAAATCCCATTAATAGCGCGTATCAGAGAAGAAATTCATCAAGCACATCTTGCCAACAATTTAGGCACCATATATGGAGCAGATTATATTGGTGCAGGTATTGGCGCTGCAGTTTGGGTTATATTTTTACTTGCCATAGATATCAGTAAAGCTGGTGCTATTACCGCTGCTCTAAATTTATTGGCGGGCAGTCTTTTTATTTGGCGTTATTGGACTAAACTGAGATGGCGTAAAACCTTTGTGAGTCTGCATATTTTACTTGCTGTATTAATTATAGTTATTTTCAACTATGGTAATAATTGGCTAAGCCAAATGAGCAATCTACTCTATTTAGATAAAGTAGTTTATAGTGATAAAACACGTTATCAACAACTGACCTTTACTGAACGTCATATGGGTTTAGGGCATGAAAATGTCATTAACTTCTACTTAAACGGACGATTACAGTTCTCATCGATGGACGAAAAAATTTACCACAGTTACTTAGTTTCACCGGTATTAGCAGGGTCTGCACGTCATGATAATATTCTCATTATCGGTGGTGGTGATGGTTTAGCACTTAGAGACGTTTTACAGTGGTCGCCAAAAAAGGTCACATTAGTCGACTTAGACGGGGAATTGCTTGATATATTTCAAAGTCCGGAGCTTCATTTACCTGCTATGCTTGCCAGGAAAATCAGTCAATTAAATCAGTTAAGTTTGCAAGATAAAAGAGTTAACATCATTCGCGGGGATGCCTTTATTGAAATTGATAAACTGCTGAGTCGACAACAAGTATTTGACGCTATTATTGTTGACCTTCCCGATCCTAGCCACCCAGATTTAAATAAGCTTTATTCGGTAAACTTCTACGCTCGATTAAATCAATTGTTAGCCGGAGACGGACAAATTGCCATACAATCAACAAGCCCATATCATGCTAAAGCCTCCTTTATCTCCATTGGTAAAACAGTCAAATCGGCCAACTTTAAGCATGTTGAGCAATATCATGACAATGTACCCAGTTTCGGTGAGTGGGGCTGGACCATTGCCAGTAAAAGTGGTGCAAGTCCACTCAATCGTTTAAATCAATTCAATGAGCTAACAGTCAAACATGACTGGCTTAATCTCCCCATGATCAAAGCAGCATTTATTTTCTCAAATGATTTTTATAAAAACAAAGATAAAATAGGTATAAACTATTTAGGCAGTCATACACTTTACCAGTTACATCAGAAAGCATGGCTCGACCAGCAAGGTATAGAAAAAAGTGAGTAGCAAATTATTAGTCTGAACTGTTGAAGAGGCTTAACTCCCGACAATAAATTTTATTTTAATGAAAAACAATCACACAATACACTTGACATATTATGTCACAGTGCTAAATTTACAACCGTTGACATAATATGTCAGCATGCAAAGGATAACATTGGACATTTAAAGGTCTCAATTTATTCACGCAATTTATATATAAGGATTACTATGAACATTCATAAAATAGCCAATTACCTAAATACTTTGGCCGATTCAGAAACAGGGATGACCTTCGACTGTCAACCTATTTCAGGTGAGGTTGATGTATTACAAATAACTATTTTAGGTCGCGAGGAACTGCCGATTTTTGTTTCAGTAACTGACGATCAAATTCTCTGCATCACTTATCTGTGGGGTGAAGAAGAAGTAAAAACTGAATGTATCAATGATATGCATGTCAGTATGTTAGAGATGAACATTCCTATGCCTTTATCTTCGTTTTCAAAAATTGGTGATAAATATGTAGTGTTTGGCGCACTATCAATTAACTCTAACTTTGATGATATCGAACATGAGCTTACCGTAGTTAATAACAATGCTTTAGAAGTTATTGATGATATGAGTGAATACCTTATCTAAAGAAAAAACAACAAATACAACAATTATTTTACTCATCAGTAGAGTTGAATAATAAAAATTAAAATTTTATCTATCCCTTGAGGAGTATTATATGAGTATATTTAAAAAAATCATGACCGCTATTCGTGGCGGTGCATCAGAAGTTGGCGAATCAATTATTGATACAAATGCTACTCGTATTTTTGAACAAGAAATCCGCGATGCTGAAAATCATTTAACCAAGGCTAAACGTGACCTAACCGGTGTTATGGCTGAACAAATGGCAGCAAATCGCGAAGTTGACCGCCTAAAACGTGAAATAACAGAACATGAAGGTTATGTAGGCCAAGCCCTTGAAAAAAATGACGAAACCTTAGCTTTAGCAGTAGCTGAAAAAATTGCAAATCTAGAGAGTGAGTTAGCGACACAGCAACAAGCTTTTGAAAGTTTTCAAGGCAGCGCCAACCGTTTAAAAGAATTGGTAAAAAAGAGTGAACGTCAAGTTGGTGAACATAAACGTCAACTTTCTATGGTTAAAACTACAGAAAGTGTGCAAAAAGCAACATCAGCAATTACGGATAATTTTTCATCAAGCAACTCTAAATTATTAAATGCGAAAGACTCTTTAGAGCGCATTAAAGCGAAACAGCAAAAGTTTGATGACAAAATGAAAGCGGCTGAAGTACTCGAAGCTGAAAGTGGTGACGGTGCGCTAGAAGCGCAATTAAAAGCGGCCGGTATTGGCGCACAAAGTACAAGTGCTAATTCAGTATTAGATCGCTTAAAAGCCAAAAAAAATAAAGCATAAGCCATATCGATACTAACCTTAGGTATTCAAACTTCAGTCTATTGTTAGCCTGAAGTTTGTTTTGTTTTATCAAGTTAATTCATGAAAGGATTTGCCGCGATGAGTTTCTTCAAAAAAATGTTTGGTAAAAAAGAAAAACAACGAACATTATCTTCAGCTCAAGATCTCAATACTGGTGATATCATCGTCTTAACAGACAGTTTTGCCTTACCTGAATCATTACGAACTCAGCAATTTCAAGTGACTAGCGTTAATACTTATGAATACGAGAATTCCACTCAAACAGAATGGACTTTGACAGGTAATAATGATTTAGAGATTTTCTTATCACTCGATATTGATGATAAAATTTACCTAAAATTCACGTTAAAAATTGAACATCAAGATATTGAAACATTATTTGATTTAGATGAATTTTCGAAATTATTTGATGCCCCTGGCGATGCCTTTTTAAACCGTCAACACGATAATAATAAAACAACGAGTTGGACAAGTGAACAATACCAACAAAATATTTATGCAAAAGTGGGCTACTTTCACCGAAAAGATAACCGCTATCAAGCACTCTCTCCTTATGAAGGTCAAGACAGCGGCGAGCAATTTGAACTTTACCAATTACTTGATAAAGACCAAAGTCGAGGAATCGATGTCGAAGTGTGGCAGGATGGTGATACCGATATATTTTTATCGATTTATCGACCATTAACCGATATTATTGATATGTACCCAGGTAGTTAACCTCCAATTATCACCTAAGCTTACAGACAGGTTAGATCATGAGTAGAAAAGTGCTTGAAAAATGGCAATCATCGATTAAAGCAATAAAGGCGGTGCAAGTTGCCTTTGATATGGATGAAAAAATACAACTAGCCATCAGGACTGAAGCACTTCAAGCAGGGTTAAGCCCCTCAGATCAAATCCGTGACATTCTAGGCTTACCCATTAACAAGCGCCCTAAACGGCCTCGTTTAACCGTCAGTTTAGCGCCCGATGACTATGTGGTATTAGCAAATAAATATCAATTAGCCCCCGAACAACAGTTAGAAATAAAAAAGAAGCTCATGGATGAACTTATTCAACATATAACTGATAATAAATTACTTGAAGAAAAAAAATGAAGATAAAAATCAAGTCACACAGTATCGATAAATATGGTGTTAAAAATTATAACACTGGTTTTTTATTACTCATTTCAATGGTCGTACTCTACATCACCATTGGTTTACTTTCCTTCGCCTTAGTGCATTATGAAATAATGGCACCTAACAGTAACATAACCAGTTATAAAGACGCTTTTTGGACCCTACAAATGAGTGCCAGCACCATAGGCTTTGGTGATTTTTACCCTGTAACCATTGAAGGTCGATTAATAGTTGCTATTATGTTTTATTTAGGTGTTGGTTTAGTCGGTTTTATTGGTGCGCAATTTATCGACCGATTTGTTGGTTTTTCTGATACCAATGTTAAAAATCGAGAATTAAGAGAGCAAAATAAAAAAATAATTACGCAAAATATAGTCATCGATGAAAAACTTACCCAATTATTAACTCAAGCTAAAAAAAATAAATAAACAATCCATTAGTTGTTTCTTAGTAATGAATTAAGTCAAAACACATATTTAATTTATTTATGCCATACTTATTTTAGTGTATGGACATTCTATCTGTTTAACTATTTAGCGATATTAATTGTACATATTTATTATAACAGTGAGTTTGAAATCAAAATAAGGGATATGATTATGTTAACAACAAAAATATCAGCATTAAGCTTTTCATTAATAGCGGCACTAGCAATGACTGGTTGTTCAAATACGGGGGTACTAGAACAAAAAATCAACAATCTAAATACTAAAGTTGATAACTTATCAACAAAAGTAGACTCTCTTTCAACTGAAGTAACTGGATTAAATGCACAACAAGAACAAAGTGATGAAATGGTTGCCGAAGTAAACCTAGCGTCTGAGCAAGCGGCTATCGAAGCAAAAAGAGCTAATGATCGTATTACCAATATGGTCAAGTCGTATAAAAAATAACTACCTCAATCTAAATAAAAACACTTATTATTTAATAGGTGTTTTTTGGTATTAATTTCTAGATATTTACCGTCCAAAATAAAATACACGCTCTTATCTCTATGTATGTAATCGAGCGAGAACAGCAAACGAATTTACAATTATTAATTCTTACCTCTTGATTTTAAAGCGATTACAACACCTTTAGGTTTTTCAAAATAAGGCAATAATAAAGGCCAATGCTTATCTTTATCACCAAAAAAGGTCTTCACTAAGTCAGGAACAGAAACCTTTTTAGGTTCAACTCCTTGCCGGGTTAATGGTTGATGAATTTCAATAAGCTTTAAACCTGGTTGTTCATGAGACATTTTAACAGGCTGTTCAATAATATGAACCGGTGTTTGTTCAGGGACGTGGTCAAATAGCCATTTGATATCATCGTCATACATACGAATACAACCAGCACTAGCGCGCATCCCTATACCAAATCGTTTATTTGAACCGTGGATTAAATATTCACTTAATCCTAAACGTAATGCGTATCGTCCAAAAGGATTGTCCGGACCCGCCGCTACCTCTCTAACCATTTCTTTGCCATGTTCCGCCAAATAACGAGCTCGTGTTTCTTTTGTTGGTCGCCAAACAGGATTCTCTCTTTTTTTGCCTATATAAGAGGTTGTTCTTGGTGTTTCTAAGCCTTCTCGACCAATACCAACAGGGAATACCATGACCTTATTTTCTGTCGGCAAGAAGTAATATAATCTCAACTCTGGAAGGTTAATCACGATACCTTCTCGTTTAAAAAAAGGTAATAGCATCTGTGATGGTATCAAAAGCTTATAGCCCGGTTTAGGTAGAAATGGGTCTACTCCTGGATTAGCTGCCAATAAAGCTAAAAAGCCAACATTATATGTCTCAGCAATTTCCTGAAAGTAGTCCCCTTTTTGCACAACATGGTGCTCTAAATGACCAATTAACCGTTTGTTACCACTAGGAAGCAAATACTCTGTTGCCTGAACAAAACTACTAACACTCAGAATCAGACAAAACAGGTTGATTAAAAGCTTTTTTTTATCTCTTTTTTCTAGTGTCACTTAGTTTGTTCCAATAAATAACGGCTAATAAACCATTCACTCTGTGACTAATTTCGCCAATAGGGCAAGATTAAAACGGCCAACTTTCTCGACTGCTCCAAAGTTAATAATAAATGTTCAATTTTAGACTCAAGCCACCTTTCTAACTTCTCATCTCTGTCATCAAGTTTCAATAGCTGCTGCTGCAATAATAAGATAGTTTGCAACTCGCTAACACCTTGCTTTATGTCTAACCAAGGGTTTCTAAATGCTAGGCGGCTAGCTATATCAAACAACGAACCAAACCAGCTCCCCGTCAACAAAGAACGTATAAGTAACTTATGATGAGCAAGGTACTGTTGCGCACTGAACTCAACTTCCTTAGGCATTAGCTCAATCAAACACTGTAAACTTGACTCTAAGGACGATTGAGCAAAGTTGCTGACCTCTAATAGTTCCTTCGATATCTTATCTTGGTCAATAACCTCCTCAACGCTTAGTAAAATCTCAAGTAAAGATAACTGTAATCGATTAAAACGCGCCGTATGAAATAATTCAATAATTTGTACACTATCAGGGAAGTTGTTTTTTTCTGACTTAAGCTGAATAACCAACGAGTCACTGTAATGGAGTTTTGCACGATAATTACCTGTTTTAGTCGTTAACTCTTGAAGGTGACAGGCATCTCCTACCCAATGTAGTTTTTTAATAAAAAAACTTAATTCATTTCTGAGCTTGTTCATTTTTGTATCTAAACAATCTTCAAACAACCAAAAACCTTGTCGTAATAAAGCCAGAATCTCTGTTATTTTATTTAAAATAGTAAGAGTGGGCTTGTCGCTATAAGTATCGACTAATTGTTGTAATTGCATTAAGCCAAAATCAATACCACGAATAAAAGCTTGGTTTAAACTTTTAGGTGAATTTAAAGGGATGAGTGCTAAGTCGGCTAACTTATTGACATCAGTTTGATATTCTGTCTTTTTTTCTGTATTAACGTTAATCTTCGCTATATCATTTTGCCGAAGTGCATATCCCCTAGCTGCTTTACTTTTAATACCGGGCCTGATCTGTAAACCAAAACAAAGAACTTTAGCTAATGTTAATAAATCGTTCAAAGAGCCGCTCATCAACTCTAACTCTATCTCACAAATTACCTCTTGTTTTCCATGGGTCTCAATTGTCCCTTGATCAAAAACCAACTCAATCTCACTTTGCTGACCATTTAGCCCTTCAATGGTAATTTGCCAAAACAAACGGGTAAAATCAGTACTAAAAAGACTAACTAGTTGATTTTGGAGTTTTTCGATATTTTGATTATCAGGCCATATTGCTTGAGGAAACCGAGATAAGATAGGAAAGTTGGTATCAATATCAACATTAAATTCAGGTCTCTGGTGCAGGCCACCCATGATTTTACCAGAGGTTTTTATGGTTTGCTCTAAAGCACGAACGCCCAATGTATCAATGCTTGTTCTAACCCTTAATCCCATGTCTAATTGTCGTAACTGCAAATCAGGGGTATCGAAGTAGCTATTGATTAAGTTTCTTTCGTGACAAACAAAATTGTATTTTTTTTCTTTCAGTAACTTAGTAATCTTGTCCGCTGTTGGCTCAGTAATATTCTTATTTAAAACTAAGAATTTGAGTTCAATCTCTGTGTTCATATCTTCTCATCTTTAGCTTTGCCATCTTTAGTAACTGGCTAACTTGTAAACATAATCATTGAATATATACTGTTATCAATAAAAGCGGAATTATATTACTCACAAATATTAACTATTTTCCCTTTCTAAATGAGTATTCACTTGCCATTAAAGCTTCAAACCCATAGTATCTTCGCATGATTTTGTTAATTTTTATATTGGTTGCTCGATGAGAACTCACCTAAGAACACTGATAAAAAGAGTGGTACAGCTTTTTTCGCTTAGCTTTTTTACTTTATCCTTACAGTCACTTGCTTTTGAAGAGCAACAAGACTTGCCACAAAACCTATCTCCAGAGTCCGAACAAGCTTTTATTATAGATGAACTTTTTGTTTATATGCATGCTGGCGCTGGTAAAAATTACCGTATTGTAGGAACAATTAATGCTGGTTCTCAAATTAACGTTACCGGTATAGAGAAAAATGACTATAGCCAGTTGGTTGATGAAACAAATAAAATGACTTGGATTGCAAGTAAATATATCACCCAACAACCTGGTTTACGGTTTGTTGCTGCCGAATTAAATGCTCAACTGACAAGTGCTACAGATCTTAATAGTCGATTAGACAGTCAATTAAATAATATTAAAGAAACGGTTAGCAATTTAAACGATAGTAGTAGTCAGTTAAACAATGAAATTGCTATTTTAACAAATCAACTCGCATCAAGCCAAGCTGAACTAAAAGCCCAAGATACCGACATCCAAAAACAATGGTTTTTTACTGGCGCTATTGTCCTAGCTATTGGCCTTATTTTAGGATTAATCATACCAAAACTTGGTGGTCGCCGTCGCGGAAGTATGGATAACTGGAAGTAGCAATAACTGTCACCCCTAGCCAGATTAATTATTATCTGGTTATCTGACGGGCCGCATAAAGCTAAATATTACTTAGCTTTATTTATTACCCTCACACCTCTTGTTCTAAACTTAAAGACAATGACATCCTAGTATTGCTGAAATTAGTCATAATCGCTTAATAAATTCATAATATCATCCACAATCACCGTTAACGCTTTTAATGGCGCTTCTTTGGTCATATTACTAAGTAGCTCATTATATGTATTCATTTTTCGATTGGCTAATAATAGCGAGTGCCTGATCAAACTATCAAACGTTGGCTCAGCAGCAAGTACTAGACCTTTCTCTGCGCATAGTTTTAAACGCGCAGGTTGATCTGATGATACTGAAGAGGCAACACTGGGCTTATGCAGGGCTATACACTGTAATAAGGTATCACCTGAACAAATAACACGCCCGGTCGCTTTACTAAGTAAAGCGATGTATTCCTCGTTCTCAAGTGCTTTTAAGCAAATCACATCTGAATCTATGGGTATATCCTTGGGATAATTACTACCGAAGATGACAACACACTTAACTTTTGTTTTTTGATAGAAAGACTGAGCAACTTGATAATATATATCTGTCGCTAGCACACCAGAAACATAGTGGCCACCTGACCCTGCGTTAAAAAGAAAAAAGTCCTTCCCTACTAAGTTTAATTTACACAAAATATCGTACTGATCTTTTTCGGTACTAGTTTGAAAGACCGGTCCAATATTTTCAGGCAACTGTTTTTTTAAAAAGGACAACTTCGTTTTTTGCCACCCACTCAAGGCTTTCATACAATAGTCAGGTTGTACAACCCAGTGTTTATCAGTATATAAAAGCCGGTTGATTTTCAAGCCTCGACTGCGTTTTTTCTTATGTTGAGAAATAAAGGTAACCTTAGCCCCCACATTCTTTGCCTGTTTAAATTGATCTCCTCTGCCAGAAGCGTCAAACAGTACCAAGTCGGGTTTCAACTGACTAATAACTCGGTTAACGAATTTCGAGTTTTTTGTCGGTGAGCTTTTAGTAAGATGGACTTCATAGGGACAATTATCCAAATAGCTCACTTTTTCATTCAGGATGAAGTGAATAGTACTCCCTGGGCAACGGGCTAATAAGGCTTTGGCGATAATCATCGAACGCATATATTCGCCAATACCAGAGGTAGAAGAAACAGGGATAAATAAGATGCACTGTGGTTTCATTTGAAAAGTATGCCTATAAATAATGCTAAAATATCGGTTTTATATTACCTGAAATGAATCTATTCATCTATCCTATAATACCTCTAGTTAGCTGTTTTAAATTGTTATCTAACTCAATCAACAGATGTGTTAACAAGATATTGCTGCTACAATTTGAACGATTTTAATCATCACCTTTTATTTATAAATACTGTAAAGTTATCTCTCACAGTAATTTTGGACTATTAATGTTGTTAAAGCTTAGTTTAGCCCTTTTTTTATTCTTCTTTTTACACGTAAGCTCTGCCGCTCCTTGGGTAGAACCCGGTGATATTGCCTTAAAAAACGATATTCAACTACTCGCTGATACCGGTATTATCACTGCACCAGTCACTACCTACCCCTTGATGTGGAATGCCATCAAAGATGATATTCTGTCAGTTAAGTTTCACTTACTAAATAATACACAAAAGCAAGCACTTAACCATGTTAAGTTTAGCTATAAATATGCTTCAGCCCATCAAAACATGACAAAAAAAAGTCTCTATCTTGCCAGTAGTGCTAAGCGTTTTACGAGTTATGGTAACGATAATTTTGATCAAGGTAATATTTCACTCTCTCAAGAGTATTTAAATACCGATTTTGCCGGAAAATTACAAATTAATTATCGTCTTGGCTTGGCTGATATCCCTGAATTAAACCAGGGTAACACCGTTAATTTTGATGGCAGTTTCCTGGCGTATAAAATGGGGAATTGGGTGTTAAGTGCCGGTGCAATAGAGCGCTGGTGGGGACCTGGTAATGATACTAATTTAATCATGACTACTAACTCACGACCTTTGCCCGCTATAACCATTACTCGTGATGATTCAAGCACCTTTGAAACGCCATGGCTAAGTTGGATTGGCCCTTGGACCTTAACGGCACAAATAGCGAAATTAGAAGCTGAACGTGCAGTACCTGATACGCTAATGTGGAGCACCCGTGCAACTTTTCGCCCTCTAAGGGGCTTAGAAATAGGTACCGTCTGGTCATTTCAATGGGCAGGCGAAGATCAGCCCAGCTCCATTAATGACTTCTTTCAGATCTTATTTGCCCAGCATGAATGTGCGGATAGCACCCTTGAATGTAGCTCTAAACAACACACTCAAATAGGTAACCATATCGCCGGGTATGATGTTCGTTGGTCTGATACGATTTTTGACCTACCCTATGCCCTTTATCTGCAAACAATCGGTGAAGATAGAACACCTAATTTTGGTATAATTACCGACAAAGCCAAAATGTATGGTATGGAGACACGTTTTACTTTATTCAGCCAGCGCATATTTGCTAATGTTGAATACACCGACAGCCAAACAACCTGTGGTCCACGAGAGGATCCAGGGTTAAACTGTTTGTATGAACATGGTTTGTATCAATCAGGCTATCGTTATTATCGAAGAGCAATAGGCTCAACTTATGATAACGATGCAAAGACGCTTGTCGCTACCTTTTTAATCCAAACAGCTGCAGGTAATAGTTGGCAATTTAAGTTGAGGAAAATCAACTTAAATACCGACAATATTGACCGCTTCCCTAATGACATTAACAGGGGCAATTCCGTGTCAAAATTTGCTGAAGATATTTTGCAATTTGATGGTCAGTATAAGTTTATTGCTTTTGACTCCCGTTTTACCCTTGGCGTGATCATCGCTGATACCACATTAGCCAATAACAAAAAGGATACTAGCGTTGAAAGTAGCAACAAATTTGATGCCTACCTAAAATGGGAATACCGGTATTAACATGCACAAGTTAAAAAATAAATCACTATTTAATAGCTAAGAGAAAAGGAACTAAAATTGCAATACAGAAAAGAAATTGATGGTTTAAGAGCTATTGCAGTTATACCGGTAATTTTATTCCATGCTGGAATCTTTGGTTTCAGCGGCGGCTATATTGGTGTTGATATCTTTTTCGTTATCAGTGGTTATTTAATTACTACCATTATCCTTGATGAGCTGACACAAAATAAGTTTTCCATTAAAAACTTTTATGAACGTCGAGCAAAAAGAATCTTACCTGCGCTATCGGCTGTATTAATAGTTACCACCGTTTTAGCCTTTATTTTTATGCCTGCCAACCTCCTAAAATCCTATGCCAATAGTTTAATGTCGGTAGTAACCTTTACTTCTAATTTTCATTTTTTCACTACAAGTGGTTACTTCTCAACGGTATCAGATCAAAAACCCCTGCTGCATACTTGGAGCTTAGCGGTTGAAGAGCAATTTTATTTGTTCTTCCCCATTTTACTCAGCTATTTATGGGTAAAGGGTAAAAAACATATCACTAAAGTGATTGTTACATTATCGGTTCTATCATTATTATTAGCTCACTTTTTGGCAGTAAAAGGCTATGCTGATGCCAACTTCTATTTGATCTTTAGCCGAGCTTGGGAGCTTTTTGCTGGTGCCTTAATTGCGTTGACAAATATTCAAGCAGTACATATTAAAAACTGGCAAAGAGAATCACTAGGTATTTTAGGTCTCATGCTTATTGCTTATTCAATATTTTCTTTTGATGACCATACTTTATTCCCAAGTTTTTATGCTTTAATTCCTATTATTGGTACAATCCTTATTATTTGTTTTAGCACTATTGATACTTTAGTCGGAAAATTCTTAGGAAACCGTATATTTGTTGGCATAGGTCTAATTTCTTACTCGTTGTACTTATGGCACCAACCCTTCTTTGCTTTTTTACGGTTAAAGTCGATTGGTGAGCCTGAGCCAAAATTATTTATTACCGCTATAATCTTAACGTTTATCTGTGCTTTATTGAGTTATCAATATGTTGAAAAGCCTTTCAGAAGAAAAAACGTTAAAGCATCAAAAACAAGATTCACTATTTTACAGTACGCAAGTATGTCGATTGTCTTTTTTGTTGTTATTGGCTTAATTGGTGTTTCTCAGCGAGGCTTTCAATCTAGATTTGGCGATAGTAGTTATGTTCAGTCGATAAAATTTAGTCCCAAAAGAAAGCTATGTCATTATGACGGCCATAACGTTGAACAGCCAAAAGATTCATGCCAATATTTTGGAAAAAATGTTACTTGGGCAACCTTTGGTGATAGTCATACCGTTGAACCTGCTTACGCCCTTGCAAAAATTTTAGAGCCAAAAAACATTGGATTATTACACTTAAGTTTTAGTGGTTGTGTGCCATCACTGCTCTTTGATGTAAAAGATGCTGGCTGTACAGATTGGATAAAACAAGCGTTTACATACCTAGAAAAAAACCAATCGATTGACCAGGTCTATCTGGGTTTTAATTACAACGGTTTTTTATTTGGTAGCCACCGAAACTATTATCCAGAGCTCCCTAATAAAGACCCCAGCCTGTTATTAACGGATCAATATAGTCACTTTACTGCCGAAGAAACTAGAGAGTTATATTGGCAAGGACTAACCCAAATAGTTAAACGTTTAATCACTTCAGGCAAGATCGTTTATCTGCAGTATCCCATACCTGAATTACCTGCTCATATCAGTACTATGCTAACCCCTTTTTCTATTTTTGGGGGGGCTTTGCGTTTCGATTTACACAATACGACGACTGCAGATTACTATTTTACCCGCAATCAGTATATATTAGAGAAATTGGACTCACTCGCTTACAATAATCAATTAATAGCCATTAAGCCCTTTGAACTCTTATGTCACACAAGTCATTGCCCCGCGGTTAATGATAATAAATCGCTCTACTTTGACGATGGTCATCTAAGTGTCTATGGTGCAACTAAGTTAATATCAGCAAGTAACATTACTACTTCATTGAAGTAAATGATTTCACTAATTACCATAAACAAAAATAAAGGTTTGATTGAACACCATGTTAAAAACTAAAACATACCCACCCAGCAGATTCAGCCGTTTATCTATTTTATTTTTCCGTTTTTTTATTCAGCGTTTTTTGCCGGTGTCTTGGTTTCGACCTCAATTACCATCAGTATCTCAACGCCACAAAAAAACAGAAAACTTGAGCCTTGAAATTGTCAGCCACTGCTGGCAGTACTCCAATATGTTAACTTATCAATTAAGCTCTTTTGTTAATCACCCACCAAAAAATTTATCGTTAACTGTTACTGTTTTTTATTCAATAGAAGATGAAGGTACGGTTGACACTTTGGCCTATTTTTCTACGCTATCGCCTAAAAATGTCACTTGGAATTGGCAACCTTTGGCTAATGGCAAACTCTTTAGGCGCGGAATTGGTCGTAATATGGCGGCTTTGGCAACAAAATCTGATTGGGTTTGGTATACCGATTGCGATATTATTTTTCATAAGAACTGTTTAGACTCTCTTGCTGAGCAATTAAAAGGAAAAACAAACAGTTTATATTTCCCAAGACAAGAATATACCACCGAAATGTTGGCCGAGTCTGACCCAATGCTACAAGCGAATGCAAAACCACAAGTTGTTGAGATAAAAACTAAAAAATTCAGCTTGTTTTCTAGAGATAAAGCCAAAGGTGCATTTCAAATTGTCCATGGTGATGTTGCTCGAGCCATAGGTTATTGCGGTAAACTTTCGATGTTTCAAACTGAGTCTGATCGCTGGCGAAAAACCTATGAAGATACAGCGTTTAAGTGGTTGATAAAGAGTGAAGGTATTCCTCTAGAAATAGCAGGGGTCTTTCAAATTCGTCACATTAAAAAAGGACGATATACCAAGGACAGCTGGATTTCTAAAGTGCGCAGCAAAATAAGACGCACCCAAGAATAACAATCAGTTTTTTTTAATAGCAGCGAACATTATTGTATGATTAACTATTTTTTTATTTCATCACCTTTGCATTTTTTTATTGCGACTAATTTAGCTATATCGCATAAAGGTGATATTAACATTGCGCTATTTATCAGTAAAAACAAAAAAACAGCACAACAATATGCAAAGGCAACTGAGCATTTTAACGATATATTTCAGCATACCTTTGATCTAACCATTGATGATGAGCAAAGTAAATTTAAACAAAGAAAACAAAAATTTAATCAAATTAAAGCACTTGTCTCATCAATGTTACCTGATAAAATATTTACCGGTAGCGACCGCAGAATGGAATTTCAATTTGCCATGCATCAAGCAAGAAAATCAAATACTCAATTGGAAGGTATTTATATTGATGATGGCACCGTAAGCTACCTGGGTCATAAATCTATCCATAGTGTCTTTCATAAACACATTGACCCATTTCTTAAAAAGCTCATTTATGGCACTTGGTGGAAAAACGCATTAACAACAGGGAGTTCTGATTGGATTTCAATAGCCTATCTCGCGGTACCGCAAGACGCTCATCCTCTTTTAAAAAACAAACACCTTGTGGCTCTTGATCAAAGTGTTTTTTCTAGTAAAAGATTCTTGCAGGTCAATCAATTTTTAATCGAAAAATATGATGAATTAAACAACATTGATTTTTCAAAAATCCGTGCTGTTATATGTTTGCCCAACGAGTCATTCTATTTAAAGAACAGTGTTTTTTTACAGCAAATAAAAAATGCTATTACTAAGGAATTTAATCTCAGTGATATTGCCATCAAAGCACACCCAAAAAGCAAAAACATGTCATTATTGGCCGATATATTCCCGAACAGTATCCAGTTACCCAACACTTTAGGTATGGAGCTGTTATTACCTAAATTAACAAATGATACTTGCATAATTGGCGATGTATCAACAGCGTTATTGACGGCAAAATGGTTAAAACCAAAAGTATCAGTTCAAGCATTTGAATTAAATACTGCTATATCAATAAACTTAAAAAAACTCTTTAATAGCTTAGGTATAAGCTTTATTTCACTCTGATCGACTTTAATTGCAATAAGGTAATTCATCTTACCTAAGGAATGAGTAAATGTTTAAAATTTTAGATTGTACCTTACGTGATGGCGGTTATTACAATCACTGGGATTTTTCACCTAATGTCGTTCAGGCCTATATCAACGCTATGGTCAAATCACAAATCGATTATGTCGAATTAGGATTAAGAAACTTTGCGCAAAATGGTTTTCGTGGTGCCTTTGCCTATACGACTGAAGATTTTCTTAATCGTTTAGACTTACCTCCAGGCCCAACCTACGGTGTAATGGTTGATGCAAAAACTATTTTAAGTTCAACACTACCGATAAAAGACGTTATTGACTTATTATTTGTTAACTGCGCAGAAAGTAAAATTGATCTGGTGCGAATAGCCGCACACTTTCATGAAGTTGAACACTCAGGTGCAATTGTTAAAGCTCTCAAACAAAAAGGATATATTGTTGGCTATAATTTAATGCAAGCAGGAGGTAAACCTTCAAAACTCATCGCAGAAAAGGCTAAGTTAGCCCAAACATGGCATGGCTTAGACGTACTATATTTTGCAGACTCATTAGGTAACATGGACGGTGAGGAAGTAAAACGGATCGTTACTGCCCTTCGAGAACATTGGAGTGGTGACTTAGGCATTCATACCCATAATAATATGGCAAAGGCATTAGATAATTGCCTCGTGGCAAGAAGTGTGGGTGTTAAATGGCTCGACACTACAATTACCGGCATGGGCCGCGGCGCAGGCAATGCACAAACTGAAAATTTATTAGCCGTCGTTTCACAAGAAAGTCAAAAATATGTCGCAAAACCTGTTTATGAGTTAGCTATTCGTCATTTTGAAGCGATGCAAAAACAATGTGGTTGGGGTAGTAATTTACTTTACTTTTTAGGGGCTCAAAATAACCTACACCCAACCTACATTCAAAATTTATTATCTGATAGTCATTTTGGCACCGATGAAGTCATTGGTGCGATAAATTATCTAAGTAAACAAGAAAAAAAATCATCATATAGTGGCGATATCTATCGGGCAGCTTTATCTTTCACTGGCGAGAATAAATTGGTAAGTGGTAGCACAATTTTATGCAATATTGCTTTAAATAAAGAAGTATTAATTATTGCCAATGGTCCTGGTTTACATCAATATTTTGAGGATGTCACCGCCTATATTGAGAAGAAAAAACCTATTGTTATTGCCATAAACGTTATTGCTGAATTAGGCTCATATGTCGATTATTATTGTCTTTCGCACAATAATAAGTTTCTCTCCGAGTCAGATGTATATAACACCCTAACCAAACCTGTTATTTTACCCAAACATCGATTTAGTGACACAGAATTAGCACTTTTCCCAGAAAACTGTCAATTAGTTGATTATGGTTTAGAGATTCAAACAGGACAATTTTCTGTTAACAATAGCAGCTGTATTGTGCCATTTGACATCACAGTTGCCTACGCTTTTTCTATTGCAGAAATAATGAAAGCTAAAAATGTTACCTTAATTGGCTTTAATGGCTATGACAGTCATGATGCCCGTCAATTAGAAATGCTTGAAACCATTAACTTAATGCAAAAATTTAATATCACTACTAACTTGATAGCGTTAACACCAACAACCTACCCGCTAACTCAAGGTTCAATATATGCGCCCGTTTAATGAGTATGATGTCATTATTTTTGATTGTGACGGAGTCATACTCGACTCAAACACTTTAAAAATTGACGCCATGAGAAATGCGTTGCAAGAGTCAGCAATAACATCGACAGAAGTGGGTGAATGCACTTCGTTTTTTACTAATAACTTCGGGAAATCAAGATTTTATCATGTTGATTATTTTGTTGAAAATTTACTTGAAATAGAAAATTCAGCAATAAAAGAATTTAAAGATAACTTATTAATTTCTTATTCTAAACAATGTAAACGCTTATATTTATTTGCAAATAAAACACCGTTTATCAGCGAGTTACTTATTAAAAGTTCAGTGAGTAAATATGTAGCAAGTGGTTCTGAACAGCAAGAACTAAGAGAAGTGTTCCAACTACGTGAATTAGACTCTTACTTTAATGATATATTCGGTTCTCCAGAAAAAAAAATCAATCATGTCACTAATATATTAGCAAACCATCCATCATTGAAAGTGGTAATGATAGGTGATGCGGTCTCTGATCTCGAGGCAGCAAAAGATAATAATATCGATTTTATTTTTTACAGCCCGTTTTCAAATGTTAAAGCAAAAATGCGTAAATTATGTCTACAATTTGAATATCGAATTATTGACTCTTTTGAAGAGGTTTTAAACGAGCTATGAATGAAAAAAACTATGCTGTAGTTATCCCTGCACGATACCAATCCTCTCGATATCCAGGAAAGCCTCTCGTTAACCTTTGTGGCAAACCCATGATTGAGCATGTATGGGAGCGCTGTTGTCTAGCTGTTGGTAAAGATAAAGTTTATGTTGCAACAGACAGCGATGAAATTGAACTCGTTGTCAAAAATTTTGGTGGCGCCGTTATAAGAACCCGTAGTGATTGCCTCACCGGTACCGATAGACTTGCTGAAGCTAATCGTACCCTCAATTGTGACTTTATTATTAATGTCCAGGGTGACGAACCTCTTATTTCACCTGATGATATTAATACAGTAGCGCAAGCCTACTTAAATGGTGATGGCTCTGTCGTGAATGCTATGTGCGAAATAACGGATGAGCAAGAATTCAAATCATTTACAGTCCCAAAAGTTGTCTGTGATCAATCAGGAAAACTGCTCTATATGAGCCGTTCAGCTATTCCATTAACAAAAAGTGGTGAGTTCAAATTTGCCTATAAACAGGTCTGTATTTACGCTTTCTCAAAAAAACACCTTGAATTTTTTAATTCTCATCAGAAAAAAACACCATTAGAAGATGTTGAAGATATTGAAATTCTTCGTTTTCTTGAGTCTCAATATCCTGTTCAAATGATCAAGGTAAATAGTGGCTCTATCGCTATTGATATCCCTGAGGATGTAGAACGAGTCATTAAGATTATTAAAGAACAGAAATGATCCCGCATGGCTAATCACCACTAACTCTATTTTAGACCGCTTTGTTATAGGACTTAACAATTAAGTCATTGACAGTAACAAAGCAAATACGTTATAAATATATGATTAAAGAATACATTGGTAATATTGTATTCAGCACAATAAGAATTAGAGATGATAATTACAATAGTTAAGCACATTAGTACCCACCTCCTCCTCGCATTAATTGTGCGCGGATAGTTTTTTTTTGCTTAAGTAAGAGTATGAGAATAATTAAAACCCGCGCTAATAAACGCGGGTTTTTTTATGTCTAAAAAATTGATATCAATGATCTTTCAGATAAAATTTGTACAAACGATTAGGACAAAACAATGGTTAGCAATCAAATGGTAAACGGCTCAAGCTCCATGCCTAATAAAGACAACGTCATTATTTTTGACACAACGTTACGTGACGGTGAACAAGCATTAAATGCCAGTTTATCTGTACGAGAAAAATTGCAAATTGCTCAAGCATTAGAACGTTTAGGCGTTGATATAATGGAAGTTGGTTTTCCAGTATCATCTCCTGGAGATTTTGAATCGGTTCAGCAGATAGCTAAAACCATTAAAAACTCACGGGTATGTGCCTTAGCAAGAGCAGTGGAGGGTGATATTAAGGCCTGTGCTGATGCTTTAAAACCTG
>Ga0307488_10000775_pt1 | contig 26587 bp, 27 predicted proteins | sample SB02metaG_FD_202248 | JGI IMG/M metagenome (GOLD analysis project Ga0307488, IMG submission 202248) | Sea-ice brine microbial communities from Beaufort Sea near Barrow, Alaska, United States - SB 0.2 | ecosystem: Environmental > Aquatic > Marine > Coastal | place: USA: Alaska | collected...
GCAGTTATATTGACGCGCACATGGTCGATAAAACCCGTGGTGGCGGCAAGTTGGCCCATGTCACCAAGCATATGATGGGCCTGTTTGCGGGGCAGCCGGGGTCGCGGCAATGGCGCCGTCACCTGTCCGAGAACGTACACCGCAGCGACGCGGGCTGGTCGGTCGTCGAGGATGCCTTGGCCGCGATGGAACTGGCTGCCGCTTAGGGTTGTCGTCGCGCCGCGTTCGGGGCAATGCTGGCGCGAACAAAACTGGAGTCCGTGATGCCTGAACTGTCTGTCCTTTTGCCTCTCGTGGGGTTGCTTATGGTGATTGGCGCATTTGCCGGCGTTTTGGCGGGGCTATTGGGGGTTGGCGGCGGCATCGTCTTGGTGCCCGCGTTCTTTTATGCATTTTCCGCACTTGGCTATGACAGCCCGCAATTGATGCAAATTTGTCTGGGTACGTCGCTGGCGACGATCATTATCACATCGCTTAGATCGCTGAATTCGCACAATAAAAAGAATGCGGTGGAATGGAATATCCTGCGCGGCTGGGGCATTGGCATTGCGATTGGCGCTTTGATTGGGGTTGCTGTGGCGACCCAATTACGCTCGGTCGTGTTGCAAGCGCTGTTTGGCGGTCTGGGCATGTGCATTGGTTTGTATATGACGCTGGGCAGATCAGACTGGCGGATCGGTGATACGATGCCGACTGGGGTATTGCGCGCCATCCTTTCGCCGCTGACCGGCTTTTTGTCGGTTCTGATGGGCATCGGTGGCGGGTCGTTTGGCGTGCCGACGATGACATTATACGGCGTGCCGATCCACCGCGCGGTTGCCACTGCAAGCGGGTATGGCGTGATCATCGCGCTGCCTGCCGCGATCGGGTTCTTGTTCGCTGATATTGCCGTCGCACCGCCATTGACCGTTGGTGCCGTAAACTTTGGAGCGTTCGGCGTGGTCGTTGCAATGACACTGATAACCGCGCCCTGGGGCGCTGCATTGGCGCACCGTTTGGACCCGAAGCCGTTAAAGCGGGTGTTCGGGGTGTTCCTGATTTTGGTGGCGCTAAACATGCTGCGCAAGGTGATGCTTGGCTGATTTGGCAAAGGATGGTTTCGTCGTCTTTGACGTCGATCCGCGCGTGACCCGTTGGGCCACGTGCGCCCATGCTGCCGCCTGTGATGTCGCAAATGATCCAGTCCAGCGTGCCAATTGGCTGCGTCATGGGGACACGTGGTTTGTCGGTGTCGACGCATTGCCCAATCGGGCCGATGGGTCGATCGGGGATGTTGATCTGTCGGGCCCGTGGAACGACATCATGCCTGCGCCGAAAGTGTGGCACCGCGCGCAAGTGTCTGTCGTTTATGATGGATATCCGAAAAAAGATCCGCATGAGAGCGAGGCTGCGCACCGGTTTCGCGTCGACCGATGTGCAGCCCACGTGGACGGACTGCATCTTGAGGCGGGACGGCGGATCGTACGCGAACCGCATGCGTTTATTCTTGGGCTGCCCTTGAACGACAGTGATGCCTGCCCGCTGGTGGTTTGGCGCGGCAGTCATGTGGCAATGCGGGCCGCTCTGACGGGGGCGGTCGGGTCAGGTGATCCGTGCGGCGTGGATGTGACAGAGGCCTACATTGCGGCGCGGCGCGCGGTTTTCGACACCTGCGAGGCCGTCGAGGTGGCGCTGCGGGTTGGGCAGGCGGTTCTTGTGGATCGCTTTGCACTGCACGGGGTCGCGCCATGGCGCAGCGGCGTCACCGCACCCCCGGAAGGGCGGATGATAGCGTATTTTCGACCGGAGTTTGACGATTCAACCGATTGGATCTTAGGCTAATCGACCCTGCGGGGCGATTTTTTTGGCCAAGATGAAGCTGGAACGCGTTTGGAGTGCGCGGCGCGACCGACTGATATCTTAGTCGCGCGGAGCGTCCGCCTAATTTTTTTGTCGCGCGGCGCGTCCGCCGCGACGTTTGGTGATGAGTTTTGTGCGGTTGGGCAGATCATCCATCACCGCGCGGCGCACCTCTGGCGTGAGCTGCGACCATGTGCCTATTTCATCGATGCTGCGCAGGCAACCCGTACAGAGGCGGGATTCGGGATGGATGACGCAAATTTTAATACACGGGCTGTCGATTTCGCCGCGTTTCCAGATGTTGTCGGTGTTTTCATTAATGGTCATGGGGCGGCCTTGATGTTGCGGAGGCGATCCAACAGTCCTTGAAGTATTATGCTGGCTGCGATGTTGTCGATGACTTCTGCGCGACGCTTTCGCGACGTATCCGCCTCTAGCAGCGCGCGTTCGGCGGCGACGGTGGACAGGCGTTCGTCCCAATAGGTGATCGGCAGATCGCTGAGGCGCGACAGGTTGCGCGCGAACGCGCGGGTCGATTGCGCGCGCGGGCCCTCGGAGCCATCCATATTGCGCGGCAAGCCGAGCACAATGCCCGCAATCTCGCGGTGCGATGCGATCTCAAAAAGTCGGGCAGCGTCGGCTTGGAATTTCGATCGTTTGATCGTTTCCAGCGGCGAGGCGATGATGAGGCCGCCGTCGCAAACCGCAACGCCAATGGTCTTGGTGCCAAGATCAAGCCCCGCAAGCGGCGCGTAGCGAGGCAGGGCCGCGGCAAAGTCGATGACGTCTTCAAAGATCATTCGATCAATCCGGCCTCTTGTGCGGCGCGGCGCAGGATTTGGACCGCTTGAACATCACCACCAAAAGAGGCTTCAGCCTCAGAAAACACGGTTAGTGCAGTTTCATTTTCGCCCAAAACCGCCAGCGATGAAATCAGCCGCGCCCAGTCTTGCGGTGGGCCGCCTTCGGTTGCCAACCTGTCTGCCAGTTGTCCGACCATGCCTTGGATCATCGCATTCCGGTCTTGATCGGTCATGTCTTGCGCCGCCGCCAGATCCTCTGCCGTGGGGCCGCGCTGGTCGGGCAGGGCGTAGTCGATGCCAAGTTGTGCGGCGACGTTTTCGATCTGGCTGGCGGCTAAGTCCCAGTGCAATGTGTCTTGATCACCGTCTTCAACCAAGCGACGCCAAATGCCGAATGCGCGGTCGGGGCGGTCGTTTTGTGCATAAAGTAGGCCAGCATAATACTGGGCGGCGGTGTTGTTGGGGTTAGCTTGCAACAGGCTAACAGTTATGGCTTCAACTTCGGGCGAAACGTAGCCCCGCGTACCGAACACTAGAAAATCCAGCAAGCGGACGAAATCGGTGTCGACGGCGGCGTCGCCCAGAAGGGCGATGGTTTGTTCTTGTGCGCGCGAGGCGCGTTGCATGTTGCCGACGCTGGCTTCAATCTGCGCGAGGTAGGCCCATGCTTGGACTTCATCGGGACGCTCAAAGGCTGCGCCGCGCAAGGCCTGCAGAATTTCGCGAGTGCCGGCGTCCGCTTGGGAGATTGCATCTGTTTCGGGATTGGCCTGTTCAGCGGCTTGTTGGGAAGGCCGGTTTTCGCGCCGTTCTTCCCCATCGGTGATGCGCTGCGCACGCGGGAAGTCGCTGTAACCGGGCGCACCAAGCTGCCAGTAAAGTGCGCCTGCGCCCAGCAACAACGCAGCGGCGAGCAGAACCATCACGGCGCGGTTTGCACTGCGCGGCGCGCCAGTTGTTGCGCTGCGGGTGTTGGCATCGGCATGCAACAGGCGGCGCGAGATTTCGACGCGCGTGCGATCTGCCTCGGTCGTATCGAGCACGCCACGGGCCAGATCGCGGTCCACTTCAACCAATTGGTCGAGGTAGATATCGATATCGGTATCAGCACCAGAAGCAGGCGTCGCACCTTCCCCGTCGCCGCGCCACAGCGGGGCCAACACAGCCGCAATCGAAAGCGCTGTAAGTGCAAGGCAAATAAGCCCGAAGATGATGATGCCGTCTGTCATTGAGCAAGATGTAGTTGTTTGGCGCGCCCCACAAAAGGGTCAATCGTCCATAGCCTTGCGACCATTACGCGCGTTGTCGTAAATGTGTACTAAAGTGCCGCGGAGGGTATCCTCTTTTCTAGGGAACGGCGCAGAACCAAAGTTGATGATTTTCTGAATCTGGGGAACCCGACATGCGCCGCTTTTCCGCCTTTGCCATTGCTCGCGAAGCCACACGTTACCATTCTGGATGGGAACGCCATTGGCGTGCCCCAACCCCGAAAAAGAAATACGACGTCATTATCGTCGGTGCGGGTGGACATGGTCTGGCGACAGCGTGGCACCTGGGCAAGCATTACGGCATCACAAATGTGGCGGTGATCGAAAAGGGCTGGCTGGGCGGCGGTAATACGGGGCGCAACACGACGATTATCCGGTCCAACTATTTGCAGGACCCGTCGGCGGCGATTTATGAAAAGTCGCGCAGCCTATATGAAACCATGAGCCAAGATTTAAACTACAACGTCATGTTCAGCCCGCGCGGCGTGATCATGCTGGCGCAGACCCATCACGAGGTGCGTGGCTACCAACGCACAGCACACGCCAACGCTCTACAAGGTGTGACAACGGAATGGATCAACCCTGCGCGGGTCAAGGAATTGTGCCCGATCATGAACATCGAAGGGCCGCGCTATCCGGTTTTGGGTGGTCTGTGGCAGGCCCGTGGCGGTACGGCGCGCCATGATGCGGTCGCGTGGGGCTATGCCCGTGCGTGTTCGGATATGGGCATGGATATTATCCAGCAGTGCGAAGTCAAAGGCGTGCGCACAAGCGGCGGTCAGGTCGTGGGTGTCGACACCACCAAAGGGGCGATTGATTGCGATAAACTGGGTATGGTTGTGGCGGGTCACGCCAGTACACTGGCTGAAATGGCGGGTTTCCGTCTGCCTATGGAAAGTGTTGCTTTGCAGGCATTGGTGTCTGAACCGATCAAGCCCTGCATGGATATCGTTGTGATGGCCAACACGGTTCATGGCTATTTGTCACAGTCTGACAAGGGCGAAATGGTCATTGGCGGCGGCACGGACGGATTTAACAACTACACCCAGCGCGGATCGTTCCACCATGTCGAGGAAACTGTGCGGGCGCTCAATGAGACGTTCCCGATCTTGTCGCGCCTGAAGATGTTGCGCCAATGGGGCGGGATTGTGGACGTGACGGGGGATCGCTCACCCATCTTGTCTAAAACGCCGGTTGAAGGCGTGTTTGTGAACTGCGGTTGGGGTACGGGCGGGTTCAAGGCTATTCCGGGATCAGGGTTCGCAATGGCTGAACTGATGGCCAAGGGCTCGTCACCGCTGACGGATGAGTTCAGCATGTACCGGTTCCGCGAGGGTAAGTTTATTGACGAGTCAGTGGCTGCGGGTGTGGCGCATTGATTTCATTGGTTGTCCCTACCAGCTCCAAGACCGTGAGCAGCACTGCGTGCAATCGCGACTTTGTTGTGGGCGGTGTCGGGCACGTTGGCGCGGTGAGCGTTTGCGGCCTTGATGCGCCGCGTGCGCAAGGCGAGGTAAACGAACCATCCGGCCAACAAAACGCCAGCCACGGGGACTATGATCTGATTTGCTGTCATTTACCCAATATGGTGGCAGACTCTGGCCGATGCAAATCAGCGGTATCGGTCACGCGTCGCCCAAACCTTGAGGCGTTTTCCGCTTATATTCCGTTCTACGACAATTGCGCCATTGTGGGTTCACCCAATCAGGAGGACTTGAAATGGCTGACTACGATTTCTCAAAACCGGCACCCGATCGTTCGAACAGGATTCCCATCGGCGCAGGCCAAGGATCTGGCATGGGCGGTATTGGTTTTTTTATCGCGGGCATCGTCATCGTGCTTGTTGTGCTCTACGCTGTCTTTGGCGGCGCTGCGGTGCCGCTTGAGCAAGACCCAAGCACGATCACGGCACCTGCTGTTGAACCCGCGCCGCTGCCGAGCGAATAACGCCGCAAAATCCATCACTCTGCGATCACTATTTGCCGGCTCCCCCACGGGGGCCGGCCTTTTGGCGTTGCAACGAACTAAAATCAAACACCTTTCTGGAGGCCGGCCATGCTGATCCTTGAATGCCCTTACTGCGGGGTACACGCCGACGAAACCGAACTGCATGCCGGCGGCGAAGCGCATTTGAAGCGCTTTGGGCCGGGATCAGACGACGAAGCCTTCGAGGGCTATCTGTTCATGCGCGAAAACCCCAAGGGGGTGCATCTGGAGCGTTGGCGGCACAGCTTTGGCTGCGGTAAGTGGTTTCACGCGGCGCGCTGCACGATGACGTTGGAGGTGTTTGGCACCTACAGCGCGCAAACGTTAGAGCCGCCCAAAGAGTTGGTAGATAAGATCGAAGCTAAGCGTCCCGAGTGGAGCTGGCGTGAATTTGGGGGAGCCGCGACATGAGCACGCGACTGGAAAAAACTGTTTTTGGCGGTGGCCGTCTGGTCAACCGCGACCGCGCTGTCAGCTTCACGTTCAACGGCAAAAAAATGCGTGGGTATGACGGCGACACGCTGGCGTCAGGCTTGCTTGCCAACGATCAGATGCTGGTTGGTCGGTCGTTTAAATACCACCGTCCGCGTGGCATTGTGGCGTCCGGTGCAGAAGAGCCGAACGGCTTGGTCAATCTTGGCGTTGGCGGACATTTTGAACCCAACCAACGGGTGACAACGCAGGATCTGTTCGACGGGCTTGAGGCGTCATCGCAAAACCATTGGCCGTCACTGGAATTCGATGTGGGCGCGGTGAACGCCAAGCTGGGGCGCTTTATGCCCGCTGGTTTCTATTACAAAATGTTCATCCATCCGCGCCCGATGTGGAAGCACGTGTATGAGCCGATCATTCGCCATGCTGCCGGTTTGGGCAAAGCGCCCAAAGATCGCGACGCGGATATCTATGAGCACTTCTATGCCCATGTGGATGTCATGGTTGTTGGTGGCGGCATCGCGGGCCTGTCTGCGGCATTGGCTGCGGGCCGTGCTGGTGCGCGGACATTGTTGGTCGAACAGACTGCCCATTGGGGTGGTCGTGCGCCCGTCGATGGTGCGCAGATTGATGGCTTGGATGCTGACGATTGGGTGAATAACACCCTGCAAGAGCTTGAAAAACTCAATAATGTTACCGTTGTGACCCGCTGCATGGGGGCAGGTGTCTACGACCACGGCTATGCGCTGGCGTACGAAAAACTGACTGACCATCTGACCGAAAAAACGGGTCCACGGCATCGGTTGTGGCGCATTCGCGCCAAGCAGATCGTGACAGCAACCGGCGCGATTGAACGGCCATTGTCATTTGCAGGAAACGATATTCCAGGCGTTATGCTGGCGTCTGCTGTGCGTGATTATGCAATTAATTTTGGCACATCTGTCGGGGATCGCACGGTTGTCGTCACCAACAATGACGACGCCTACCGCACCGCGATAGCGATGAAACAGGCGGGCCTAGATGTTCCGGCGATCATCGACGCACGCTTGGTGGCGGGACCATTGGCGAGCGAAGCGGCAGCGCTTGGGATTCACATTTTGTACGGCAAAGCCATCAGTTCGGTCCATGGTGGCAAGCGCGTCACTGGCGTCGCGATTTGTTCGCAAGCGGGCGAAGGCGATGGTGTGCTGGAAGAAATCGACTGTGACGTGGTGGCGATGTCCGGCGGCTGGTCGCCAGTGGTTCATCTGTGGTCCCATTGCGGTGGCAAATTGATCTGGGATGAAGGCCAAAGTCATTTCCGCCCTGATCCATCGCGCCCACCACTGGGCGCTGACGGGACCGGTTTTGTGTCGACGGCGGGCATCGCCCACGGCGCCATGACCACCCGCGATTGTCTGGTGAATGGCCATGATGCAGGTGCTACTGCGGCAAAATTGGCAGGGGCCGTGGGCAAGGCCGGCAAAGCCGCTAAGGGCGACGCGCCAGCCGAGGCCGCGATGATGCCGGTCTGGATCATGCCGCAGGGGGCGGGGTACAAACTACGCTCGAAGATGTGGCTGGATTATCAAAACGACGTCAAAGTCAGCGACGTACAATTGGCCGCACAAGAAGGCTATGAAAGCGTTGAGCACACCAAACGATATACCACGCTGGGTATGGCAACAGATCAGGGTAAGCTGAGCAACATCAATGGACTGGCAGTGTTGTCGGACGCGTTGGGGCAGGCGATCCCTGCGACGGGCACGACGACATTCCGCCCGCCGTATACGCCGATTTCGCTTGGTTCTATTGGCGGCGAAGCGAGCGGCGACTTGTTCCAGCCTGTGCGCAAGACTCCGATCCACGCATGGTCCGACAAGAACGGGGCCTACTGGGAACCTGTCGGTCAGTGGCGACGTGTATACACCTATCAGCGCGGCGATGAGAGCATCGAGGATGCGGTCAATCGTGAGGTCAAGAACACCCGCGACAACCTTGGCCTGCTGGATGCATCAACGCTGGGCAAGCTGATTGTAAAAGGCCCCGATGCGGGCAAATTCCTTGATATGATGTACACCAATATGATGTCGACGCTGCCTGTCGGCAAATGTCGATACGGTTTGATGTGTGGTGAAAACGGGTTCCTGTCTGATGACGGTGTCGTTGCACGCATCGATGACGACACGTGGCTGTGCCACACGACCACGGGCGGCGCGGACACGGTGCACTCGCATATGGAAGAATGGTTGCAGACCGAATGGTGGGACTGGAACGTCTACGTCGCCAATGTGACCGAACAATACGCGCAGGTCGCCGTTGTCGGCCCGAACGCACGTAAGCTTTTGGAAAAGCTGGGAGGAATGGATTTGAGTGCCGAGGCGTTGCCATTCATGCAGTGGACCAACGGTGACATCGGCGGGTTCAAATGCCGCGCCTTTCGTATCTCGTTCTCCGGCGAATTGTCCTACGAAATCGCGGTGAAAGCCAGCGAAGGCGCTGCCTTCTGGGACGCATTATATGAAGCGGGCCAGGAATTTGGGATCATGCCCTATGGCACCGAATGTCTTCACGTTCTGCGCGCTGAAAAGGGATTTATCATGATCGGTGACGAAACGGACGGCACGGTCATCCCGCAAGACCTAGGGCTGTCATGGGCGATTTCCAAGAAGAAAGAGGACTTCTTGGGTAAGCGAGGCCAGTTGCGCAGTCACATGGTTGATCCGAACCGTTGGAAACTAGTTGGGCTGGAAAGCACAGACAAATCGGTAATTCCAGACGGGGCCTATGCCGTTGCAGAAGGCGAAAACGCGAACGGGCAGCGCAATACGCAAGGGCGCATCACGTCGACGTATTATTCCGCGAACTTGGAGCGCGGTATTGCGATGGGGCTGGTTCACAACGGACCTGATCGTATGGGTGAGGTGATTACCTTCCCTAAAATCGACGGCACAGAAGTGCAGGCCAAGATTGTGAACGCGGTTTTCTATGACCCAACCGGGGAGAAGCAGAATGTCTGATTTAGCACAAGTGACGCGCGTTACGGCGCGCGGAATGATCACGCTTCGTGGCGATTTGGCCAGCGCATTAATGAAGAAAGCCGTCAAGGCTTTGACGGGGCAGGCGATGCCAACGTCGGGCCAATTTTTGGGCAACGCGACATCGGGTGTCGCATGGATGTCGCCAGATGAATTGCTACTGGTCGTGCCTTACGGTGATGTGGCAAAAAGCGTCGTGCAGATCGATGAAATATTTAAAGGTCAGCATTATTTGGCCGCCGATGTGTCTGATGCTCGGGCGGTCTTTAGCGTTTTGGGGACAAATGCGCGCGACGTTCTTGCGCGGGTTTCACCCGTCGATTTACATGCCGATAGCTTTTGTGTTGGACAATTCCGACGGACCCGCATTGCGCAGGTAGCAGCGGCATTCTGGATGCATGACACGGGTTTTGACGTGGTGTGTTTCCAATCGGTTGGGGATTATGCGCAAGATCTTTTGACGCAAGCCGCGAAAAATGCGACGGGTACCTGAATTTACACCTAATATATGTGACTTTTTCATAGCAAGACCTGTGATGAGCAAACCGTGCCCTTCGTTTTCATATCCTGTTGTATAAAAATTCAAAAAAGAGAGCAATTTTGAGGTTCCTGCCATGCACATCACATCCATCACACCGATGAAAGACGAGGTTCCGTTCATTCTGGATTGGATCGCCTATCACCTACTTATTGGCATTAATGATATGTTCGTTTTCAGCAACGATTGCATGGACGGGACCAACATAATGTTGAAACGGTTGGATGAAATGGGGATTGTGCGGCATCTGACTAACCCCCCGGTGTTTAACAATAAAACCCATCACCATTGGTAGGTGATTTGATAAGTCAATAAGCTGGTGCGTTTAAAGCGGTCTGATTGGGTCGTGAATTTCGATGTTGACGAATTTATCTGTGTGAACGTCGGCGAAGAAACATTGCAGGATTTGTTTGAGGCGGTGAAAGGGGCAAGCATCATCACACTGAACTAAGAACATTTTAGATCAGGGGGTGACGTCTATTAGGACAAACTGGTGATGGACCAATTTGAATACGTCTGGGCCCAGGAATGAAAACCGGCCTAAAGTCCATGGGTGCAAGCGGGGAAACCATGCCGAATGCGACCAAATTGACTCATGCACCTTGACCTTAGGGCCATGAGGGCTTTGTTAAGGCTAAGACGTCCTAATTCTAAACATGAGGTTTCCCAATGGCTTTCCAACTTCCCGATCTTCCATACGCACACGACGCACTTGCGGCCAAAGGCATGTCCGCCGAAACGCTTGAGTATCACCACGATAAGCACCACAATGCTTACGTCGAAAACGGCAACAAGGCGATTGCTGGAACTGAATGGGACGGCAAGTCCCTAGAAGAGATCATCAATGGTACGTATGATGCATCCGCCGTTGCACAATCGGGCATTTTCAACAACATCTCCCAGCTTTGGAACCACAACCAGTTTTGGGAAATGATGGGTCCCAATGGTGGGGCGATGCCTTCCGAGCTTGAGGCGGCCATCAAAGACAGCTTCGGGTCAGTCGATGACTTCAAATCACAGTTTGCCGCTGCGGGCGCGGGTCAGTTCGGGTCCGGTTGGGCGTGGCTGGTCAAAGACACTGATGGCAGCCTGAAGGTCACTAAGACCGAGAACGGTGTGAACCCTGTATGCTTTGGTCAGACGGCGCTGCTGGGCTGCGATGTGTGGGAACATTCCTATTACATTGACTTCCGCAACGCGCGTCCGAAGTATTTGACCAACTTCCTCGACAATCTTGTGAACTGGGAAAATGTCGCATCCCGCATGTGATCTTAGTTAATTCCTAACGGAAAGGTCCACCTGTAAAGGTGGGCCTTTTCTGTGGTTTTGGGTCATATTTGGGCGCTTCTGATGGTTTGAGACGCGATAGATGCACGGGTACCCGTTCAGGAACAGCTCAAAACATAAAAAATATTGATGATTACGACAGCAGACTCTAGGGCAGGGTCAGACTTTAGGCCCGTGCTTCAAACCCCAGTAACGCACGTGCGATTTGTGCCTCGTGACTGCGCACGACAATGCGCACATCGCGGAACCTGCGCTTGAGCTTCGGATTCTTCAATTCCGGGAACAACGAATAAACTTCGTCAGCTTGATCGGATTCCAGTCCAGTCATCGTATATGCGCCCGGCTGAAAGCTTTCGGTCCAGATGGCATCGACCATCAGAACCTCGTGGCGGGCACACAAGAGATGCAAATAACTTACATCGCGCGGTGCGACTTTTTCGACGCCGGGCATCCCGACGAGGTGTTTGGCTGCCACAAGCAACTCTTCTTCACCAAAATTCACTGTAAGTTGCGGGCCGCTCAGCAGGATGCGGCGGTTGGGCGACACAACCATATCTTTCATTGGCATGTCGTGGCCCAACCCGCCTCTGTGAATGCGGATCGGGCAGAACATTGCATCTTCAACAAGGGCCGCACGTCTAAGATCCATGCGGCCAATCCACTGCAATTACTACAGCCCGTTGTCGCGCATCATAACATGATCGCCAGCGGAGAGGTTCTCAACCGCAATAAAGCCGTTGGACATAGACACCATGGCCCCCAGAGTAAAGCAGGGCACGAAGCTTTCGTATTCTGAATTGCCATTGTTGGACCCGCCGATTTTGATGCAGCGCACGCCGGTCTGCAACTCGGTGTCAGTAGCCATGCCCCAGATATTTTAGGTCTGGCCATTCTGTGAAAAGGCGTTGACCGTGATGGTCGGGCCGGTCTGATTTCCAGCATCATCCAGTCCCCGAAGAAAATGGTAGCTTTCGGATTCAACCTGCGTGCCGTTGGCGACAAGGCCGCGGCCCGCGGCCCTCGGTGATCTGGTGCTCGCCTTATCTGTCATCATTGAAGATTTCAGGTTGACTGGACGTGTCCTCAAGCACGATGGACTGGTATTCAAAGCCGCCTATGAAGCTGAAGATGGTCCCGACGGGCGTGCTGGAATTATTGATTATCGGCGATCCAGCCGCTAGATTCGGGGAGCTTAGATCGACAACGAATGCCTCGTTATCAAGGGCAGCAAATTGTCGCTGAACCATGGTAATAGGCCTCCAGATTTTGGCCAAACACAGCCAGAACAACAAAATTATCGACAATAAGGCGAAATGTAGCCGGCGCCGCGTTATTATTAGCTGAAGATAATTAAACAAAGGGGCTGAAATAAGGCGAAATGCTTTATAGCGTGCTAACGACTGGCCCCTCTCGGGGGGAAGACTCGTAAATTGTCACCAAGCGCATTGCTGCGTCAGGCCGCGCTGGCCCGCGCTGCCGCGAGGTGCGTGGTTAGTGTATCTACATCTGGCACGACGGTCAGGAAATCGCGCAGGCTTTCATCGGCAAACCCTTGGTTGATGATCTGATCCATCAAGGCCAGAAGCGGGTCCCAGTAGCCATTCTGATTTAGCACGAAAATCGGTTTTGCGTGCAGGCCAAGCTGTCGCCATGTCAGCGCCTCAAACAACTCATCCATCGAACCCGCGCCACCTGGCAGAACAACGACGGCATCGGCGTTCATCAGCATGACCTTCTTACGCTCGTGCATGGTTTCAGTGACAATAAAGGTTGTCAGGTCGGTCTTGCCGACCTCCCAGTCTAGCAAGTGTTGCGGGATTACACCGAACGTGTCACCGTCGCCCGCCTGCGCTGCGCGCGCCACGCGCCCCATCAACCCGACATCACCCGCGCCGTAAACCAGCCGCCAGCCGTTGTGTGCCAGCATCGTACCGCACTCTGTTGCGGTTTGGGCATAGGCAGGATCGACCCCATCGCGTGAGCCGCAGTAGACGCAAACAGAAAAACTGCGCTTGAAAAGTGTGTTGGTGGTCATGATTGGTCCATTCAAAGGGAGTGGGTGCGAAAGCAGCTTTTGACCCGTGATAGTCCTGTTGTTACAGTCTGCCAACTGTTGGGGAGCTAAATCGTGCAGACCAGAAATTTAATGATCACCGGTGGCCTTGTATCGGCGGTGGCAATTGCTGTTGCGGTGTACTTTTGGCCGATGCCGGACCTGACCAGTGCGCCGCTTGCGCCAGTGCAAAACTTAGGGAAAACTTTGGGGCAAGATGTGGCAGCTAACGCAGCGCTTGATACTGTGGCTCCTGATCCTGTTGTCCAAGACGAGGCCATTTCACAACCTGCCGGTGATGATATGCAAGCCCGAGAACCCGAGGACTTACCTGTTATTTACACAGTTACTTTGACAGATCTGCGGTTCGAACCAGATGGCGGATTCGTTGTGTCCGGTCTGGCCACGCCGGACCTGCCTGTGGCTGCGATGGTTAATGATGTCGAGGTCGAACGGGTCATGGCCAACGCCGACGGCACATTTTTCATCGTCGGTTTTTTGGGCTTTTCAGACGCGCCACGTATGCTGACAGTTGTGAGCGATCCTGACGGAGCGCCGACACTGGCGGAGCAAACATTTGTGCTGGCCGCCAATCCTGCGCCGGTTGTTGTTGCGAATACTGAAGTTGAGGTTGCGGTTGAGCCCGAAACGACACTTGCGCAAGTGGGCGCATCCGTCGCGGGTGGTGCTGTCAGCGAGAGTGTGGCGCCAATCGACGCCCCCGTTGAAACACCCCTTGAGTCGCCGATTGAAGCACCAGATGTGACGGTGGCGCAGGCTCTGGCTGAAACACCAACACCAGCGCCGGACCCAACCCCAACTGAGCCATTGATTGTGAGCGACGTCACGCAAGTCACGCCAGCCAATCCGTCCAAGCCTGCGATTCTTGCCATCACGCAAGACGGCATCGATGTGATCCAGCCTGCCGTTGCCGCCGACACGCCGCCCGTAGTCATGTCCAATGTCGCTCTTGATGCCATCACCTACGAACCCTCGGGCGACGTGATCTTGCGTGGCCGCGCCATTGGGCAAGGTGGCGACGGATTTGTGCAGGTCTACATTAATAACGCGCCTGTCAGCAGCCTTCTGATTGATGCGAACGGCACATGGCGTGGCAATTTACCGGATGTGAAAACGGGCGTTTACACCTTGCGAATTGATGAAATTGACGCGGCAGGTGACGTGGTCAGCCGCATTGAAACGCCGTTCCGGCGCGAAGACCCTGTGAATGTTATCGCTGCCATGGCATACGACGTCGCAAATCCGAACTTCACTGTGGCAACACGCACGGTGCAGCCCGGTGCGACGCTGTGGGCGATTGCCGAAGAACGCTACGGTTCGGGGATTTTGTACCTGAAAGTGTTTGAGGCCAACCGGGACCGCATCCGCGACCCTGACCTGATTTACCCTGGTCAGGTGTTTACAGTGCCGCCACCAGATGCGGCGGACAACAATTGAGCGATCTGGGCGGCGTTCCAAGGCTGGCATTGGACTGGTACCGTGCTGGACGTAGTGTGGTTGTGGCAACGGTCGTTGAAACATGGGGCTCGGCCCCGCGACCTGTTGGCAGCCAATTGGTAATCCGAGATGATGGTCACATTGAAGGGTCAGTGTCGGGCGGTTGTGTTGAGGGTGCGGTGATTGTTGAGGCGCTTAACGCGTTAGAGAGCGGTCCAGACCAAATGCATGCGCGGCTTATGGAGTTTGGCGTCACGGACGACGAAGCCTTTGCCGTGGGGCTTGCTTGCGGTGGTCGCATCAAGGTGCTGGTCGAACCGGTTGTCGGACAGACAGACGGGAAAGCGGCGCGTGGCGCGATGCCCGTCGATGTCTTGGCAAAACTGGTCGCGCAGCGCGAGGCGCGTGTGCCGGTAGCCTATGTCGCAGATTTGGACGGTACAGCGCGACGGCTGGACAGTGCGCAGGCGTTTCCTGACCGGTTCCGGTTGGATCGATCCGGTATAGAAGACGACGAACTCACGTTCGTGGCCGTCCACAACCCGCCCTTGCGGATGTTTATCGTTGGCGGTGTTCATATCGCGCAATTACTGGTGCCGATGGCGCGCGCCTGCGGTTATGACGTCATACTGGTTGATCCACGCTCCGCATTCGCGTCGCCGACGCGGTTTCCCGACCTGCGAATTCTGGACGATTGGCCGGATGATGCATTGTGGGCGGCGGGTCTGGATTCGCGCTGCGCCATTGTGACGTTGACCCATGATCCGAAACTCGATGACCCCGCGATTATGACAGCACTGCGCTCAGAGGTGTTTTATCTTGGCTGTCTGGGCTCCAAGCGCACCCATGCCAAACGCGTTGAACGGCTGCAAAAGGCGGGGTTTGACGCGGGCGCAATCGCGCGGATCAACGCACCTGTGGGGCTGGACATCGGCGGGCGATCTCCCGCCGAAATTGCGGTGAGCGTCATGGCTCAGGTGACGCAAACCCTGCGACAAGGATAGCGATTCACGAAAAAGGAGTTCTCAGATCTATGGTGGCGTGTTTAACTGAAGCAACACTAGCACATCTGGGAGGATCGCACATGGCACAGGTTTCAATGACGGTGAATGGCAAAGCCGTCAGCGGCGACGTCGAAGGACGCACGCTGCTCTCAGAGTTTCTGCGCATAGATTTGAATTTGACGGGGACGCATATCGGCTGTGACACCAGCCAGTGCGGCGCCTGCGTGGTGCATGTGAATGGCGAAGCGGTGAAGGCCTGCACGATGTTTGCAGCCGAAGCAGAGGGCGCGCAGGTTGGCACGATCGAAGGACAGGCAAATGAGGACGGATCACTGAACGTGATCCAGCAAGCGTTTCAAGACCACCACGGATTGCAGTGCGGATTTTGCACCCCGGGCATGGTGATGTCGACGGCGTCCTTGCTCAAGGAAAACCCGAAACCGACAGTGCAAGAGATCCGCACGTATCTTGACGGCAATATCTGCCGCTGCACGGGCTACCACAATATCGTCAAGGCCATCATGGCCGCGTCCGGTCAGGACGTATCCGCCATCGCCGCTGAATAAATTCGTCAGCCCACTCATCTTTAGATGTTTTCGCGGGGAGGCGAGGGCAGCGTAGTAAAACAGGTGAGCGGCTTTTAGGGAGGACTAAAAATGCCCAAAGACCATAAACAAAAAGACGGCGGAATCGGCGCCAGCACGCTGCGCCGCGAAGATATCCGGTTTTTGACCGGCGAAGGCATGTATACCGATGACATTCAATTGCAGGGTCAGACCTATGCGGTGTTCGCGCGATCTGACGTCGCCAACGGGGTGATCAAATCAATTGAAACCAGCGTGGCTGTGGCCATGCCCGGCGTGTTGGCGGTGTTCACAGGGGCGGATTTCGCCGAGGTTGGCGGCAACCCCGCAGGCTGGTTGATCAATTCCCGCGACGGCGAGCCGATGAAAGAACCCAAGCGCCCAGTGTTGGCACATGGCAAGGTACGCCATGTCGGGGATGCCTATGCAGCGGTTATAGCTGAAACCCGCACGCAGGCGATGGACGCATTGGCGGCGATTGAAGCCGATATCGAAGAACTGCCAGCAGTCATCAACATGGCCGAGGCGGTCAAAGGCGGCAGCCTGGTCCATGACGAAATTGAAACCAATGTCTGTTTTGATTGGGGTTGGATCGAAGACAACCGCGCGGCGACCGATGCCGCAATCAAGGCCGCACCCCATGTGACGACGCTGGAACTGGTCAACAACCGTCTGGTGCCTAATGCGATGGAACCCCGCGCATCTACCGCCGATTACAACAAGGGAACGGGGGAATACACGCTTTATACCACAAGCCAAAACCCGCACATGTCGCGGTTGTTGATCTGCGCATTTGTGCTGGGGATTCCTGAAAACAAACTGACCGTGATTGCGCCGGATGTTGGTGGTGGTTTTGGGTCAAAAATCTACCACTATGGCGAAGAGGCGCTTGTACTGACAGCAGCCAAAAAGCTGGGTCGGCCTGTGCGCTGGACTGCGACACGCTCTGAGGCATTTCTATCGGATGCCCATGGCCGCGACCATGTCACCAAGATCGAATTGGCTTGTGAAAAAGATGGCACGTTCATCGCTATTCGTACGGAAACCATGGCCAACGTCGGCGCCTATCTTTCGAATTTCGCGACCGTAACACCAACGATCCTACACGGACCGATCTTGGCGGGGCCATACACTTGGCCGCACCTTTATGTGAACGTCAAAGCAGTGTTTACCAACACTGTCCCAGTCGATGCCTACCGCGGTGCAGGGCGTCCCGAGGCGACCTATTCCGTCGAACGCGTAATCGATATGACCGCGCGCGAGCTTGGGATCGATCCCATTGAAATCCGGCGCCACAACTTCATCAAGGCCGAGCAATTTCCCTTCACCACTGCGGGTGGTCTTGAATATGATAGCGGCGACTACGACGCACTAGTCAGGAAGCTTGAAACGCTCGCCGATTTTGAGGGCTTTGAAGCCCGACGTGCGGCAAGCGCTTCGACAGGCAAACTGCGCGGTCTGGGCGTCAACACATATGTCGAGGCATGCGGCCTTGCGCCTGGCAATCTGGTCGGTTTGTTGGGTTCGCGGGTGGGTCTGTATGACGCCGCGACCGTGCGGGTAAACGCGACCGGAACGCTGTCAGTCATGGTCGGCGCGCATAGCCACGGGCAGGGCCATGAAACGGCCTTCCCCCAGATCGTCGCTGATATGCTTGGCATTGATCCATCGGGGATCGAGATCGTTCACGGCGACACGTCCAAGATCCCGTTCGGCATGGGGACTTACGGGTCGCGCAGCTTGGCAGTTTGCGGATCGGCCATGGTGCGTGCGACCGAAAAAATCATCGCCAAAGCCACGAAGATTGCAGCGCATATGCTGGAAGCCGGCGAAGGCGATATCGCGTTTGAGGATGGCAAATTCAGCGTGATGGGCACCGATAAGTCTGTGAGTTTCGGCGAGGTCGCGTTCAAAGCGTATGTGCCGCATGATTTTCCTCATGACAAACTCGAACCGGGATTGGAGGAAACCGCGTTTTACGACCCAGCCAACTTTACCTACCCATCGGGAGCCTATGCCTGTGAGGTCGAGGTTGATCCCGAAACTGGTAAGGTAACAATCGAAAAATTTGCAGCTGCGGATGATTTTGGTAATATTATCAACCCGATGATCGTAACCGGACAGGTGCATGGCGGTATCGGTCAAGGCATTGGACAAGCCTTGATTGAACAGACAAGTTATGACGCGGACGGCCAACTTCTGAGCGCGTCCTATATGGATTATGCGATGCCACGAGCGGATGATATGCCGTTTTATCAGGTGAACCATGACTACGGCACGCCGTGCACCCACAACCCTTTGGGCGTCAAAGGCTGCGGCGAAGCGGGAGCGATCGGATCTCCGCCGACTGTCGTAAACGCTGTTATCGACGCTTTACAACGCGGCGGCAAAAATATCACCCACATCGACATGCCCCTAACGCCTTCGCGCGTTTGGGACGCCATGAACGCCAAAGGAGTTTGAGAGATGTATAACTTTGAAATGACACGTCCCTCGTCCATTGCGGACGCCGTGAAGGCATTGAAAGAAGAAGACGCGCAGGCGTTGGGTGGTGGGCAAACCTTGATCCCGACACTCAAGCAGCGCCTTGCGATGCCATCGACCTTGGTCAGCCTGACGGCAATCGGTGAAATGCAAGGCGTGTGCATATCTGACGCCGGAGAGGTTTGCATCGGCGGCGTGACAACCCATGCAACCGTTGCACGCGAGGCCACGGCCTATCCTGGCTTGGCGGCATTGGCGGCGCGGATCGGTGATCCTGCAGTGCGCAATCGTGGGACCATCGGCGGCAGCTTGGCCAACAATGATCCGTCCGCCTGTTATCCGGCGGCAGCGTTGGCGTCCGGAGCGAGCATTATCACCAACCGCCGTGAAATTGCCGTTGACGACTATTTCCAAGGCATGTTCACAACCGCATTGGAGAAGGGCGAGATTGTGACCGAGGTCCGCTTTCCAGTGCCGGAAAAGTCCCACTATGAAAAGTTCGTTCAGCCCGCGTCGCGATTTGCCTTGGTGGGTGTGATGGTCGCCAAATACGCAGATGGGGTGCGTGTTGCCGTGACAGGCGCGTCTGAAAGCGGCGTGTTCCGCTGGGCCGAAGCTGAGGCTGCGTTGAGTGCCAATTTCACAGCCGACGCGCTGGGGGATCTGTCTTTGGACGGTGACGGCATGATTGCCGATCTTCATGGATCGGGCGCATACCGCGCCCATCTCGTTAAGGTTATGACCGGACGCGCAGTCAAATCTGCCGTCTAATGTGTCGGTAATTCCAACCTGAATAAGGCCTCTGCGACAGTGCCACGGGGGCCTTTTTCATGGCGACACGCAGGTATCCGCAGCGACATTGGCGGTTTTCCGCAGGCGACGAAAAAGTGCTGGAAATGTTAAGATACTTTGCTTGTTATTTCTGAAATCTCAGATTGATAAAGTTTTAGAAATCAGAGGTTTCAAATGTCCAAGTCAACATTTCGCTCGTCAACGTCGCTTATCCTGTCACTGAGCTTGGCTGTCGGTCCCGCATGGTCGCAAGAAACGGCCCCGATCTGCGATCCCGCATCCCCACAATTGCCATGCACCCTTGATGGCACACTGATTGAAAGCGCGGATGAGCTGTCTGGTGCACTTGGTGTGGAGGTAGCCGTGGTTGAGGCCAATGAGCTTGTTGAAGAAGCACCAACTGAGGAGGCTGTTGCCGAGGAAGCGCCCGTTGTTGAAGAGGCACCAGTTGAGGAAGCTGTTGCCGAGGAAGCACCGGCTGAAGGGGTTGTCGCCGAGGAAGCGCCCGTTACTGAAGAGACACCAGTTGAGGAAGCTGTTATTAAGGAAGCACCAGCCGAAACCGTAGCTGTCGAGCAAGTACCAGCCGAAGAGGTTATTGAAGATGCTGTTGTGGAAGAAGCACCCGCTGAAGAGGTTGTTGCCGAGGAAGCACCCACAGAAGAAATGGCGGACGAGGCTGTTGTTGAGGAAGCTCCTGCTGAAGAGGCTCCAACCGCAGAGATAATGGAAGAAACTCCGGCCGCAGAGGTCGTGGCCGAAGAAGCTCCAGCCGCAGACGTGACTCCAGCAGCGCCGCCGACGCCTGAGGAAACCATACAAGAAACATCTACCGCCGCAGCTGCGTCTGACAGCGAGGTTGAGGGTGAAATCACGACTGAAACCGTGGCTGAAGGTGACGTTCGCGCCGCAGATGAGGATTTTGAAGCCGCCGCAACCGGAGATGTTGCAGCATCTTCTGGCAATAATAACCGCGGGCTGTCCAATTTTGAAAAAGCGCTGTTGGTCGGTCTTGGCGCTGTCGTGATTGGATCGATATTGTCCAACGGCGATGAAGTTGTCTCAAATTCTGGCGACCGCGTAGTCTTGCAAGGCACGGACGGGCAATTGCGCATTTTGAAAGACGATGATGTGCTGTTGCGCCAGCCTGGATCTAACGTGCGCACCGAGACGTTCAACGACGGGTCCACCCGCACGTTCGTCACCCGCGCCGATGGCAGCGAAGTCGTCACCATCCGTGCTGCTGACGGCCGCGTTCTGCGCCGCGCGCTCATCCAAGCAGACGGCAGCCAGATTGAACTGTTCGACGACACACGAGAAGAGCGCGCCATCGACGTATCGACCCTGCCGCACGCAGTCATTCCCACACGGCCGGCAACATCGAATGTTACCGAGGCGCAATTGCGCGCTGCATTGGTGGCTGAAATGGCTGTCCCACTGGATCGGACGTTCTCGTTGCGCCAAGTGCGTTCCATCCGCGAGGTGCGTGAATTGTCTCCGGTGATTGAACTCAGCGCGATCACCTTCCCAACGTGCTCTGCTGCAATCCAGCCTGATCAGTCACGGGAATTGGCGATCCTCGGCACGGCCATGAAAGACTTGATCGTAGAACGTCCGGGCGAGGTTTTCTTGATTGAGGGTCACACGGACGCAGTCGGGTCAGCAGGGGTATAACCTCGCTTTGTCGGATCTGCGCGCAGAGACTGTCGCATTGGCGCTGACGCAATACTTTGATGTGCCGCCTGCGAACCTTGTGACGCAGGGCTACGGTGAATTCTTGCTGAAAGTTCAGACCCAAGCGGCGGAACAGGCCAACCGACGCGCCACTGTCCCCAATATTACGCAGCTGCTGCGCTAACGTTTTGAATTAATGTTAAGAAAGGCCCGCAGTCCATGAATGGACCGCGGGCCTTTTGTATTAACGATATGTCGAAAAACAATAAGAGCGACGCTCAATCAAGAACGGCGCTCCAAATCTAAACTTTAAAAGTGCAGTTATTTCTGCGGCAGCGGACCAATTAGCATGACCATTTGGCGGCCTTCCATCTTTGGAAAGTTTTCAACTTTGCCCTGCTCTTTGGTGTCTTCTGCAACACGTTCCAGCAGTTCACGGCCCAAATTCTGGTGCGCCATTTCACGACCACGGAATCGCAAGGTTACCTTCACCTTGTCGCCGTTTTCAAGGAACTTATACACATTGCGCATTTTGACGTCGTAGTCATTGATATCGGTGTTGGGTCGGAACTTGACCTCTTTGATTTCAATGATTTTTTGTTTTTTGCGGGCCTCGGCCTCACGCTTTTGCGTCTCATACTTGAACTTACCGAAGTCCATGATTTTACACACGGGCGGCGCAGCATTGGGTGAAATTTCAACCAGATCTAGTCCAGCTTCTTCCGCCATCTGCATAGCGCGCTCAGGCGTCACAACGCCGGCATTTTCGCCATCTGCGCCAATAAGGCGAATTTCAGTGGCGCGAATGCGATCATTTACGCGGGGGCCTGTGTCGCGCTGAGGTGGCGCGTTATGGGGTCTGCGGGCTATTGGACTTTTCCTTTGATTGTTTGTTGTACAGTTCAACGACGTAAACCTGCACGAGGCGCACTTCAAGGCGCAAACGACGTGAGCGTATTATGATTTGTGATATGTCCAGCTGGATCTGTGCCGCGCATCATGACGAATATGCGCAAATATATTCCAGACAGGCATTGGTCAGTTGACGCGCTTCTCGGCTTTTCTTTGCAAACGCTGCATGGCATACACCCGCCCGAGGTCCATTTAGCGACCATAAATGTTTGAAGGACGAAGAATATGAGAGGCACGATCGCAATTCTGGCCATCGCCGTACTAGGCTTTTTTGGCTACCAATTGGCCGTTAACGGCAAAAGCCCGGTTGAGATGTTCTCAGGTGCGTCAGCAGAAGCTGAAGCTGCTGCTGTCGCCGCAGCAGCAGAGGCTGCTGATCTCGCTGCTGCCGCAGAAGTAGAAGCTGCTGAAATTGCCGCTGCTGCTGAAGCCGAAGCCATGGCTGCTGCTGAAGCGGAAGTTGCCGCCGCTGAATTGGCGGCCGCTGCCGAAGCCGCCGCGACTGAGGCCGCTGCCGCTGCCGCTGTAGAAGCTGCCACCGCTCTGGAAGAGGCTGCTGCCGAAGTTACGACAGCTGCAGAAGAAGTTATCGCTGAAAGCGTGGAGGTAGTGACAGACATGGCCGACGATGCTGTCGTGTCTGTTGAAGGTGCTGTAATTGACCTTGTTGACGACGTTGCTGCACTGACGGGCGACGCTGCTGTGAGCACTGACATGAGTGCGGCACTGACAGCCGAAGGGTTCAATTTCGACACCGTTGCGGCGATGATCGAAAACTCCGATCTGGATGCGCAGACAAAGGCCGTTTCCCGTGCTGGCCTGATCGGTGTGCAGCGCAATCCTGACCTGCTTGAGGGAACTCTCGCGCGTCTGCGCACCACCCTCGGCATGTAAGATTTGCTGCACGACATCTAAAAAGGGTCGCTCACCAGATATTGGTGAGCGACCCTTTTTTTTGCGATAACAGTTCTTTAGTCCAAGAATGCCTTCTCGACCACATAGTGCTGAGGATTGGAGTTGGCACCTTCGACCAGCCCGTATTCTTCAAGCATCGCTTTGAGTTCGATATTGAACGCCAAATTGCCACAGATCATCGCGCGGTCAGTCTCGGGGTTCAGCACGGCCACGCCAAGATCGGCAAACGCCGCACCGGACCGCATCAAATCGGTGATCCGGCCCATCTTGGGGCTGTGTTCGCGGGTCGTGGTTGGATAGTATTTTATCTTCTTCCAGAACCCGTCACCGATGACTTCATTAAGCAGTTCATCCGTCTTGAGGCCTTCAATCAGGTCATGGCCATAGGTCAGTTCACCAATTTCTCGGCAGGTGTGGATGATGATGATTTCGTCATAGTCTTCATAGGTTTGCGGTTCGCGCAGCAGGCTGGCGAAGGGCGCAAAACCAGTGCCAGTAGCAAAGAACCACAACCGTTTTCCAGGAAGCAAGGCGTCATGCACAAGTGTGCCCACAGGTTTGGGGCGCAGGATAATTTCGTCACCGACGTTGATGTGTTGCAGGCGCGATGTCAGCGGTCCGTCCGGCACCTTGATGGAATAAAATTCCAACTCATCATCCCAGTTTGGAGACGCTATCGAATAGGCGCGCAGCAGTGGTTTGACCTTGCCGGTTTCTGGGTGAGGATCACCCATCAACCCAATCATCACGAATTCACCGGAGCGAAACCGCATTGTTGCGGGCCGCGTGCAGCGAAAGCTGAACAGGCGGTCAGTGTGGTGTTTCACCTGCGTCACAATCTGTGCGTCTGGCAGGGTGGGGACGGCTTTGGTCGCTGTTGCTGTATTGGGCACGGGTATCATTTCTGTCATATGTTATTGACGCAGACCTAAGCCTGCGCCCCTCTGTTACGCTTTGATGTCTGTCATTTAAAGGGGGAGATATTTTAAGTGATACTTAGCCGCGCAGCCGCGCCTGATAGTCATGGGCTTGCCAATCTGCACGGGCCAGCCATTGCGGTTCTGGCTGGCGGCTGGCGAGGTCGTCAGAAATCTCGACCTCATCATATCCGGACCGTCGTGCCATGGCGTATTGATCAGCAATCACATGGCCACGCGCGCGCAGACGACCCACAAACCCCATGCGGCGCAATTGTGCGGCGATGGTGAACCCGCGCCCGTCGGCAAAACTGGGGAAATCGATGCGGATCAGGTCAATCTTGTTCAACAGGCCCGCAAGGTCGCCAGGTTCTGCGTCAGACGCAAGATCAACAGCCACCTCGCTACAATCATTCGCGGCCAGTTCTGTGATCACCACGAAGCCAGTCGTCCAATCGTCGGCGGCAAAGCCCGTGTCGTTTACAAGTACAGTCATGATCTATCCTTTGGGCCAAGCCCGTCAATTTTGCGCGCCATTTATGCGGATCTGGCAATTTGGCCGTTGTCAAAGTGAATACCGCATTCCGATTTAGACGTATCGCGCCAGCGGCCCGCGCGGGTATTTTCACCTGAACCGACGCGCGTGGTGCACTGCGCGCAGCCGACACTTGGAAACCCCTTTGCCACCAGCGGATGACGCGGCAGATTGTACGCGGTGATATAATCACGCAGATCGCTGCTGTCCCACCGCGCTAGCGGATTAACCTTTACACGGGGCATCCGGCCGAGCGGACGATCAACCTCGAACAGCTCCAGCGCGTGACGGTCGCCCCCCTGATAGCGTTTGCGCCCTGAAATCCAGCCATCAAAGCCCGCTAGCGCCTTTTGCAAAGGTTCGGTTTTGCGCAAGGCACAGCAGGCATCAGGGTCATGCAGGTGCAACAAATTCTCGTTGTCGCGTTCAAATAGGGTGTCGCGTTTGGCACCAATGACCTGCACGTTGCTCAGCCCAAGTGAGGACGCCACGTCGCGCTGATACTCCAGCGTTTCGGCGAACAGCATTTCCGTGTCGATGAACAACACTGGCACCGTACGATCAATCTGCGCTGCAATATGCAGCAAAACAACGCTTTCGGCGCCGAATGAGCTGACCAACGCCATCTTACCAAAGCTGGTGAAGGCATTGGCCAATACGTCCTGCGCATTACGGTCTTTGTAGATGCGGTTTAGCGTTTGGGTTTGTCCATCAAGCGGCATTGGCTTTCTCCTGTGGATAAAGAATTGCTTTGAAAGGTGCGACGCCGAGGCGACGATAAGCCTCTAGGAACGTTTCATCCGAGGCTTGGCGCAGGTCCATATACCCCAGCACAAGGCGTTCGATCGCAGGCACGATTTCAGCGGCACTAAACCCAGGCCCGGCGCGTTCCCCGACAGCGGCAGTTTCTGTGTGATCCCCGCCAAGCGTGATCTGGTAGTTTTCCACGCCCGCACGATCAAGGCCAAGGATGCCGATGTGACCCACATGGTGATGCCCACATGCGTTGATGCAGCCCGATATTTTGATCTTGAGCGCGCCGATGTCGTGCTCAATTTTCAATTCATCAAAACGTGTCGCGATTTCTTGCGCGATAGGGATGGATCGCGCGGTGGCGAGTGCGCAGTAATCCATGCCGGGGCAGGCGATGATATCGGACGCAAGGCCGATGTTGGCTGTCGCGAGGTCTGCGCTGCGAAGTGCCGCGTAGAGTTTAGGCAGGTCCGATTTGTGCACATGCGGCAGGATGACGTTTTGTTCGTGGCTGATGCGTAATTCATCATGGCCATACGTGCGGGCAAGGTCGGCCATGACCCGCATCTGATCTGCCGTCGCATCGCCCGGTGTCGCACCGTGTTTTTTGATGGAAATGCTGACGATTGCGTAGCCGTCCGCACGGTGTTGAGTCAGGTTCGTGTCCGTCCAAGACCGAAAAGCGGGGTTGGCCAGACGCACGGCCTCATAGCCTTTTGTGTCGGCGGTTCTGAACGCAGGTGATGCGAACTGTGCTTCGATATCTGTCAGTATATCTTGGTCTACACCACCGAAAGACGGGCGAATTTCAGCAAACCGCGCATCCACAAGACGGCGGATTTTGTCGATACCATGTTCGTGCACAGTGATCTTGATGCGGGACTTATATTTGTTGTCTCGCCGTCCCAGACGGTTCCAAACAGACACAATCGCTTCGATATAGGGAAGCAGATCCGCTTGCGGCAGGAAGTCGGTGATGACCTTGCCGATCATTGGTGTGCGACCAAGACCGCCCCCGACGATGACCTCATAGCCAGCAGCGCCGTCGCGCAGTACCATACGCAGGCCGATATCATGGGCTTTGGTTACGGCGCGATCATTGGGTGATCCGGTGATTGCGATCTTGAATTTGCGCGGCATGAACTGGAATTCAGGGTGGTCGGTGGACCATTGACGCAGCAATTCAGCGACGGGACGCGGATCGGCGACTTCATCTGCGGCGGCGCCTGCGAAATGGTCCGCCGTGACGTTGCGGATTGTATTGCCAGAGGTTTGGATCGCGTGCATGCCGACGTCCGCGAGGTTGGACAGCATGTCTGGCACGTCGCCCAGTTCA
>Ga0307488_10000776_pt1 | contig 26566 bp, 29 predicted proteins | sample SB02metaG_FD_202248 | JGI IMG/M metagenome (GOLD analysis project Ga0307488, IMG submission 202248) | Sea-ice brine microbial communities from Beaufort Sea near Barrow, Alaska, United States - SB 0.2 | ecosystem: Environmental > Aquatic > Marine > Coastal | place: USA: Alaska | collected...
TGCATTAGTTTATGGACAAATGAATGAACCTCCAGGAGCCAGAGCAAGAGTTGCTCTTACAGGTTTAACTGTTGCTGAATATTTTAGAGATAAAGAAGGACAAGACGTACTATTTTTTATTGATAACATTTTTAGATTTACCCAGGCAGGATCAGAAGTTTCAGCATTACTAGGAAGAATACCTTCAGCGGTAGGATATCAACCAACTTTAGCTACTGATATGGGTAATTTGCAAGAAAGAATTACATCAACTAGTAAAGGGTCAATAACGTCTGTACAAGCAATTTACGTTCCTGCAGATGACTTAACAGATCCAGCACCAGCTACCTCATTTGCGCACTTAGATGCTACAACTGTACTTTCAAGGCAGATAGCTGAAATAGGAATTTATCCGGCAGTAGATCCTCTAGACTCTACTTCAAGAATTCTTGACCCAAGAATAGTAGGAGAAGAGCATTATAGGGTAGCAAGAGAAGTTCAACAAACACTACAGGCATATAAATCTTTACAAGATATTATAGCAATTTTAGGTATGGATGAATTATCAGAAGAAGACAAAATTACTGTAACAAGAGCAAGAAAAATTCAAAGATTTTTATCACAACCTTTCTTTGTTGCAGAAGTGTTTACAGGTTCACCTGGAAAATTAGTAGATTTAGAGTCAACTATTAAAGGGTTTGACGCAATCTGCAAGGGTGACTACGACCATCTTCCAGAATCAGCGTTTTATATGGTTGGAGGAATTGAAGAAGCTGTTGAAAAAGCTGAGAAAATGACTCAAGACGCCAAATAGTAATGTCCGAAAAATTTAATTTAGAAATAATTAGTCCTGATCAAACACTCATCAATGCTGAAGTTAAACAGGTAACTATACCAGCGTACGAAGGATTAATGACAATTTTAAAAGACCACATTTCATTAATTACTTTTTTAAGACCAGGATTTATAGAAGCTGAGATTGAGAATAAAATTGAGAAATTTTATGTTGAAGAAGGAACTGTAGAATTTTTTAATAACAAACTTTTAATTTTAACCTCATTTACAATTAAATTAGAAAAACTTACAAAAGAAAATGTAATAAAAATGATCGATGAATCCAATATTCTTTTAAAAAACTTAGAGATTAAAGATAAAGAAAAATATATTATTAGTCACAAGTTAGAAACGCTTAAACAAATTAGTTAACAATTTTTTTTAATTCTATTAATACTTTTTTATAAACATGTTTTTTAAAAAGTACAATTAGATCTGGTAAAAGATCTATATCTATCCATTTCCATTCCATAAATTCCGCATTTTTTGTATTGATATTAATTTCACTATCATTTCCAAGAAACTTAACTACAAACCATTTTTGTTTTTGACCTCTATATTTTCCTTTCCATATTTTTCCAATTAAGTTTTCTGGTAACTCATACTCAAGCCATTGGTTAAATTCTTTTAAAACTTCTATATTTTTTATACTAGTTTCTTCTAAAAGCTCTCTTTTCATTGCCTGTAATAAAGGTTCATTAGAATCTACCCCACCCTGTGGCATTTGCCATTTATCGAAAGGATTATCTTTTCTTTTTCCAACAAAAACTTTATTTTCTGAATTAAGAACAGCTATTCCAATGCCAGTTCTTAATGGTAGAATTTTATGATTCATTTTTAAGATTTAAGTAAATCAATTGCATACTTTAATTGATTATCAGTTTTAGTATTAATTCTAAAATCTTTTCCAATTTCTTCTACAACGATATCAGGTAAAACCCCAATTTCTGAAATTGATTTTCCAGAAGGCAAATAATATTTTGATATAGTTAGTCTTAATCCTCCACCATTTTTAAGAGGTATAATAGATTGCACAGACCCTTTTCCATAAGTTTTCTCGCCTAAAATAATTGCCCGCTTATGGTCTTTTAGCGCACCAGATACAATTTCTGATGCTGAAGCTGACCCATTATTAGTAATTACTATTAAAGGTTTCCCCTTTATCCCATCTCCTCTTTTTGCAAAAAATCTTCTTGTTTCACTAATCCTTCTTCCTTTTGTAGAGACTATTTCTCCATCATCTAAAAAAAAATTAGTTATACTTATGGCTTGTGTTAACAATCCTCCAGGATTATTTCTTAAATCAAGAATATAGCCAGTTAATTTTTTTTTCTTCTCGAAATCATTAATACTTTTAAATAGTTGTTCATCACTATTCCCATTAAAGGATTTTAATCTCAAATATCCAATTTTTTTTTTTTTACCAATTATTTTTGCCTCAACTGATCTAACTTCTATCACCGCTCTTTTAATTTTAAATTCTAATGCCTTTTTTTCATTTCTTCTTCTAACAGTTAATTTTATTTCCGATCCAATAGGTCCTCGCATAAGCTCAACTGCTTCAGTAAGAGTTTTACCCTGAACTTGTTGATCGTTAATTCTAACAATATAATCTCCTGATTTTATGCCTGCATTTGCTGCTGGCGTGTCATCTATTGGAGAGATAACCTTAACAACACCTGACTCCATTCCAATTTCAATTCCGAGACCACCAAACTCACCCCTAGTGTCTGTTTGCATACCATCAAATGACTTAGGGCTCATGTATGCTGAATAAGGATCCAAAGATTGTAAAAGACCATTAATTGCTGAGTCCATGATTTTTGTTTGATCAACTTCATTAACATATTCTTTTTTTATAGTTTCCAAAACTTCACTAAATAAATCAATTTTTTCATAAAGTTCATTTGAATTTTTCGAGTAAACATAATTACTGTTTATAAATATATTTAAGAATAAAATTGTAATTATAATATTTATTTTTTTCATATTAGAGCTTTCTCCTTGGGTATTTGTTCAGACCACATTTTTTCAAGATCATAAAATTCTCTTTTTTCAGGATGGAATAGATGAACTATAATATCTATTGCATCTACAAGCTTCCAATCACTACTTTCTCTTCCTTCAATTCTACAATTATTTATACCAAATTTTTTTAGTTCTGAAACCAAATGTTCTGACAAAGACTGTAAATGTCTCGAAGAAGTTCCAGAAGCTATAATCATGTAATCAGCTATATAAGATTTTTTTTTAAGATCAATTGAAACAATATTCTTAGCTTTATTGTCGCCTAAAATAATTTCAATTTTTTCTTTTATTTCAGATATCTTCATTGAAAATTAAGATATTTTTTTCTAATTTGAGTAGATGATATGTTTATTTGTTTATTTTTAATAAAAATAATTTTTTTCACTTTTTTTACTATAACAGATTTTTTAGCTTTAATATCGTAGTCCTTTCTTGAGAATACAACAATTTCTGTTAATTCTGTTAATAGTTTCCATTTTTTCCACTTGTGAAAATTTATCAGGTTATCTGAACCAATAATTAAAAAAAAGGAACTTTTTTTATTTATTTTATTCAAATATTTAATTAGATCTATCGTATTAGTAGATTTTATTTTTTTATCGAAGTATTTTATTTTTATTTTTTTTATTTTTTTTGTTATATTTTTACTTTGTTTAATTCTTTCAGACAGTGAAAATAAAGTTTTATTTTTAAATGGATTTTTTTTGGTAACGCACCAATAAAGTTTAGCTAAAGATAATTTTTTTATTGCAATTTTTGATATTTCTAAATGACCACCATGTGGTGGATCAAAACTTCCACCAAAAACACCAATTTTACCACTAGATCTAATCATACTTGATTATGACCTAATTATTCCTTTGCCAGTAACAATATATTTATACGATGTTAATTGATTAATCCCAACAGGACCTCTTGGTGGTAGTTTGTTTGTTGATATTCCTATTTCTCCACCAAAACCAAATTCACCTCCGTCTGCAAATTGAGTTGAAACATTGTGCATTGCAATTGCACTGTTTACACCATTTAAAAATATTTCTGCCGTTTTAGTATTATTAGTAATTATACTGTCGGTATGCATTGTTCCATATTTCAATATATGATTTTTTGCTTCTTGTACTCCATTTACAGCTTTAATTGAAATTTTTGCATCTAAATATTCAGTTTTCCAGTCTATTTCTTTTGCTAGTTTAAATTTATTCTTAAATAATTTATTAATTTTTTTATCTACGACAACCTCACACCCTAAAGATACAAGCCTATCTACAATTGGCATCGTATGTTTTTTTAATGACTTTGAATCAATCAACAGTGTTTCGACCGCACCACATATAGTTGTTCTTCTCATTTTAGCATTAGCAATAATTCTAGTAGCCATTTTTGTGTCTGCATCTTTATCTACATAAATATGACACAAACCTTCTAGATGTCCAATTACATGAATCCGTGAAAGTTGTTGTACTTTTTTTACCAGTTCTTTGCCTCCTCTCGGCACAATGACATCAATATATGTTGACATACTAGATAGTAAGTAATTTACAATATCTCTACTTTTGTACTCAATAAACTGAACACAATTTTTATCAATTCTATTTTTACTTAAAGAATCTCTAAATAGATTAGCTAATATTTTGTTTGAATTAAAAGCTTCAGAGCCACCTCTTAATATTGCACAATTACCAGATTTAAGACTTAAAGCAGATACATCAGCGGTTACATTAGGCCTACTTTCATAAATTATTCCTATAACGCCTATTGATGTTGATACCTTCCTAATTCTAAGTCCATTAGGTCTCTTCCAGTCCTCTAAAATCCTATTAAGAGGGTTTTTAAACTTCATTATCTCATTGATAGAGTATCTTATACCCTCTATTCTTTTTTCATCTAATACCAGTCTATCTATAAGATATTTTCTTTTTATAGCCTTTACATCTTTCAAATTCTCTTGAAGAATTTGTTTTTTATTTTCTAATAAAAGTTGATTGTATTTTGAAAGAACCTTATCTATTTTTTTGCTTTCTAAATTTTTAAGTTTTGAGAAAGCTTTTTTTGCATTTAAGCCAATTTGTTTTAATTTTTTCATAAAATAACCATATCGTCTTTATGTACTATTTCTGATTTACTCGCGTAGCCAAGAATATTTTCTATTTGTGTACTTTGTAAACCTTTAATTTTATTAATTTCGTCTGACGTAAAAGAAGATAAAGCTCTGGCAAAATCTTTATTATTGCTATCTACAATCAATATATTATCACCCTTTTTAAAAATGCCAGTGACCCTAGTAATACCTGAAGGTAATAAACTTTTTCCAGATTTTAATGCTTTAGAAGCACCAGCATCAATATAAATTTTCGATGTTGAGGACAATGAACTTATTATCCATTTTTTTCTAGCATCTAAATTAGAAATTTTTGGCACGAACCATGTAAATAATTTTTTTTCTATGATTCTTTTAATAGGATTAAAATTATTTCCATTTGCAATCAACATATTGCACCCTGCGTTCATGCAAATTTTAGCTGCTTCCAATTTGGTTAGCATACCACCAGAGCCATAAGTATTAATTTTTCTATCAACTAAAGAATAAATATTATTATTAATAATTTCAATTTTTTTAATTAGACTTTTCTTATTTGAAATAGATTCATAAAGCCCATCAACATCTGAGAAAATTATCAATAAGTCAGCACCTATTATTTGAGCAACTCTTGCTGCCAACCTATCATTATCACCATATTTTATTTCAGATGTAGCGGTAGTATCATTCTCATTAACAACAGGTATTGCTCCAAGGCTAAAAAGATTTTCAAATGTTCTTCTTGCGTTAAGGGCTCTTCTTCTTTGTTCCGTGTCATCAGGTGTGATTAAAATTTGTCCAATCTTTAATTTATTTTTCTTAAAAAGTTCCTGAAATTCATTTATTAAATGTATCTGTCCTACTGCAGCTACTGCCTGACTCATTTCAAGTTTAACTTTTTTATTTTTTATTTTTAAATAATTTTGCCCAAGTGCGATCGCACCAGAAGAGACTAGGACTACTTCTTGCTTATTTTTTTTTAATCTTTTAATATCGTTAATTAAACTTAATAACCATTTTTTCTTAAAGTTACCTTTTTTGTCAACAATTGTGGACGATCCTAGTTTTATTACGATTTTTTTAGCTTTATTTATGTACATTTTTTAATAATACTTTTCTTAAATTAGTTAAGTTTTTATCTGCTGCAACAGAAATTATCTCAAATTTTTTTTTAATTTTTTTTTTAAATATTCTTAGTTTTTCATCAATTTCTTTTTTTTCAAACAAGTCAGACTTGTTAAACACAATAATTTCTTTCTTTTTAGATAGAATTTTATCATATTTAGATAACTCATTTCTTACATTTAAATAATTTTCTACAAGTTTTTCTTCAGATAGGTCTATTAAATGCAATAATATCTTACATCTCTCGATATGACGTAGAAACTTATCTCCTAAACCAATACCTTCATGAGCACCTTCTATTATACCAGGTATATCTGCTAACGTTACTTCCTTATCGCCATAATAAGAGACACCCAAGTTGGGATCGAGGGTTGTAAAAGGATAGCTCGCAATCTTTGGTCTTGCTCTAGTTATGGCCGCCAATAAACTAGACTTCCCGGCATTTGGCATGCCGACTATCCCTACATCTGCAATAACTTTTAATTGTAACCATACCCAAAATTCTTCTCCCACTTTTCCATTTGTTTTTTTCGTTGGCGCTCTATTGGTTGAACTTTTGAATCTAACATTGCCTAATCCATGTTTACCCCCGGCAGCAACTAAATATCTTTCTTTATTTTTAGTAAAATCATAGATTAAAGTATTATTGTCTTCTTCGTAAATTTGAGTGCCAACTGGAACTTTAATTATTAAATCTCTTCCTGCTGCACCGGTTCTTTTTCTTTTGGTGCCTATAAATCCACCTTCAGCTCTAAAGTGTTGAGCATATCTAAAATCAATTAGTGTATTTAAATTTCTTTCCGCTTCAAAAATAACAGAGCCACCATCCCCTCCATCACCACCGTCAGGACCTCCATATTCAACAAATTTTTCTCTTCTGAAGCTGGCTGAACCTGAACCACCGTTACCAGCTTTAATATAGATTTTTGCTTGATCTAAAAATTTCATTGTAGATTTATAAAATAAATAACTAAGGTTATTTATATGATTAATTGGGGATAACAGAAACAAAAGTTCTGTTCAATTTTGATTTTTTAAATTTAACTTTACCCTTTATTAAGGAAAACAAAGTATGGTCAGTGCCCATACCAACATTTTCACCCGGGTGAATACGTGTTCCTCTTTGTCTTACTATAATATTTCCTGGTATAACTTTTTGATCGCCATATATTTTGACACCCAATCTACGACCCGCACTGTCTCGACCATTACGCGAAGAACCACCAGCTTTTTTTGTTGCCATTTTATTTTCCTATTTTTTTAAATTTTTTTTTTAATTGTTTTTTTTTTAACAGTCACTATTTTTTCTTTTTTTTCTAGCGCTACTGTTTTTTCTTTTAATTCGATAGGTTTAGCTTCAGCTATAATTTTTCCGTCTTTAGAAAGTATTTTTGTAATTTGGATCTTAGAATGTCTTTGTCTGTGTCCATTCATTTTTCTTGAATGTTTTCTTCTTCTTTTGTGAAAAATTAAAACAGTTCTATCTTTAACATTATCTAGTAATTTTGCCTCAACAATTGCACCGTCAACATTTGGATTACCAATTACAGTGGTTTTGGTATCATTTAGCAATAAAACATTTTTAAACTGAATAGTTTTACCCACTTCAGCTTCAAGTTTTTCTATTTCTATAATCTTACTTGCAGATGCTTTGTATTGTTTTCCACCTGTTTCAAATATTGCAAATGACATAAATTATCTTTTGTTAAAATTAACGCAATATAACTTGAAAGATCCTCAAGTCAAGGCGATAGAGCCTAAAAAGTATCCTTTAAATCTCGAAGTTTTTTGAATATTTCCACTTCCCTTGAATTTTCCATACCCAAAATTTTTTTTATAGCGAAAATATCACAACGTAAAAAAATATTTGTATTTAACTCTTCCTCTATAGTTGTAGGAATTGTTGGTTCTTTTTTACTTAATTTTGATGTTATCCAATTTTTTTTATTTTTTAAAAAAACATTATCAGGTTCAAACTTTATACAAAATTCTAAATTTTTTTTAGTATATTCATGCCCACAATAGATATTAGTGTTCTGTGGTAATTTTTTTATACGAGAAAGAGAATCTAACATCTGTAAATAAGTTCCCTCAAACACTCTTCCACAACCTAAGGAAAACAACGTGTCTCCGGTAAAAATAATTTTTTCTTTTTTTGAATGAAAACATATATGCCCATGTGTGTGTCCGGGCACAAGAATGATATCAAAATTAACATTACCAAATTTAAAAATATCATTATTTAATAATTTAATGTCAATACCAGGAATTCTTTTTTCATCTTCTGCTGATCCTATTATTTCAGAGCTGTATTTTTTTTTTAATTCTAGATTTCCTCCTGTATGATCAAAGTGATGATGTGTATTTAATATAAAATCAATTTTATTGAATTTTTTTTTTATAAAATTATCAATCGGAATAAATTCTGAAGGATCAATAACTCCTACAATACCAGTGGTTGTATCGTGAATAACGTAGCTATAGTTATCCTGCAAACATAAGATAATATTAACCTCTAACATTTTAACTAATTACAAAAATACCAACTTCAGAAAGTAGGTTTTTTATTTCTAGGTTTATTCTATAGATAGAAGATGTTTTTTCACTATTTACTCCAATAACTCTATTTATTTTAATTTTTTTCTTCTCACAAAATTGATAAAAATCTTTTATAGAACATATGTGTAAGTTAGGAGTGTTGTACCAAGTGTAAGGCAGAGATTTAGTTACAGGCATTTTTCCAAAAAATAGTAAACTAGCTCTAATTTGCCAGTAACCAAAATTTGGTATTGAAATTATTACTCTGTCTCCGATTCTTAGTAATTGCTCCAGTACATTTTCTGGTCGGTAAAATGCTTGTAAAGTTTGACTCAAAACCACAAAGTCAAAAGCTTTATCGGGAAACTGACTAAGTTCTGTTTCAGCATCTCCTTCTATTACCGACAGTCCCTTCGCAATACATTCTTTAACATTTTCTTCTTCAAGTTCGACCCCCCTGGCATCAATACTTTTTTCTTTAATAAGAGCTTCAATTAAAGTTCCATCACCACAACCAACATCAAGTACTCTAGATTGAGGAGGTAGTAAATTTGCAATTATTTTAAATTCATTTTTCATTTTTAAATATTTCAAAATTAGAGTCTAAAAAACCTTTAATAGTTTTTAAAAATTCTGGTTCTTCAACCAAGAAAGAGTCATGTCCTTTATCAGTTTTAATTTCCGCGAAGGAAACGTTGGCTCCAGAAGCATTTAGAGCAATTACAATTTCTTTGCTGTTTTTAGTAGGATACAACCAGTCTGAAGAAAAAGATATTATCAAAAATTTAGTATTATGATTTTGAAATGCTTCACTTAAACCGTTTTTAAATTGTTTAGATAGATCAAAATAATCCATTGCTCTTGAAATGTATAAATATGAATTTGCATCAAATCTTTCCACAAAAGCTTTACCCTGATATCTCAAATAGCTTTCTATTTGAAAGTCAGCATCAAAGGTAAATTCATAATCTTTTTTTTCTTGTAGTTTTCTGCCAAACTTTTCTTGCAAACCTTTATCCGACATATAAGTAATATGAGCAGCCATTCTTGCAACAGCAAGACCATTTTTTGGAATTTTTTTATCTTGATAATAATTACCCTTGTTCCATAGGGGGTCACTCATAATTGCTTGTCTAGCCAATTCATTTAATGCAATTTGTTGAGCATTATGACTTGCCGTTGAAGCAATCGGTATAGCTGAAAAGGTTTTATCCGGATATAAAGCACAAAATTGCAAAAGTTGCATACCACCCATTGAACCACCCAAAACACTTAGAAGTTTATTTATTTTTAAATGTTCTAATATAGATTCTTGAGCTCTAACAATGTCCTTTATTGTAATCACTGGAAATTTTAAGCCATAATGTTGATTATTTTCTGTATTGATATCTTGTGGACCGAATGATCCCATGCAACCGCCTAGAACATTTGCACATATAATAAAATATTTATCTGTATCTACCGCTTTTCCAGGACCCACAGCGGTAGTCCACCATCCTTCTTTGTTAGTAATTGGATTATCACCTGCAACAAATTGGTCGCCAGTAAGTGCGTGAAAAATTAAAATAGCATTATTTTTCTTTTCATTTAATTCTCCATATGTTTCGTAGGCAATAGGAAAATCTTTAATAGTTTGACCACAATCTAGCTTAAGTGGATTGGTTACAATAATTTTTTTAATATTTTTAATTTTATAGTTCATATAAAAAAAAACCCAGCTAAACTGGGCAAAACCCTATTTAGCGAAATTTTTTGAGCGCTCGCAATTTGGTTAAATCAGCGCTTTGCTTTTGTACTAAATAGCGTGAAAATTGTCAATTTTATAAGAAATTAAAATGAAGATAGAAATAATTAACCTTTTTAGATATGAACTTAAATAAGTTATGAAATTACCCAAAGCTAAAAATCTTAATGCTGAAAAATATGTTGTAGGGTTGAGTTTATTTAATCAAAAAATTGCTAAAATAAAACTATCTGCCAATGAATCGGCTTTAGGACCAAGCCCTAAAGCAGTAAAAGAATACATCAAAGTATCAAAAAATTTTAAAAGGTATCCTGATTCAGACGGAACTTTTCTTAGAAAAACAATAGCAAAAAAATTTAAGTTAGATCAAAATAGAATTATTTTGGGCGCTGGTTCAGATCAAATATTCGAATTTGTATGTAAAATTTTTTTAAACAAAAATGATGAAGTTATAGTCCCGCAATTTAGTTTCATTATTTATAGAATCTATAGCAAGTTAAATTTTGCAAAAATAGTCTACGCTCTTGAAAAAAATTATACAGTTTCCGTTGACAACATACTTGCTTGCGTAACTAGAAAAACTAAAATTGTCTTTATAGCCAATCCTAACAATCCAACCGGAACTTACATCGATAAAAATGAGATATTAAGACTAAGAAAAAAACTACGAAGCGATATTCTGCTAGTCGTTGATGATGCTTATTTTGAGTACATGAGTTTAAAAAATTATAAATCTGGCCTAAAGTTATTTTCAGGATATAAGAATGTTATAATTACAAGAACATTTTCAAAAATATATGGCTTAGCTGGACTAAGAGTAGGCTGGGGTTATTCTTCTAAAAATATAATTAATTCTTTAAATAAAATTAAACCACCATTCAACGTAAGTCGGCCAGCATTATTTGCAGCTTCAGCAGCTATAAAAGACACAAGTTGGTTGAACAAAGAAACAAGACATATACAAAAATGGTCTAAAAAATTTTATGAAATATTTAAATCTTTAAAAATTGAAACTAATAAAACAAGTGTAAATTTTCATTTAATTAATTTTAATCGTGTTAAATTTACCTCAAAAATGGTATTTGCTGCATTAGCAAAAAATGGAATTCTTTTAAGACAAATGAATGTTTATTCGATAAAAAATTCTTTAAGAGTAACAGTTGGAAACGATAAAGAAAATAAAAAATTATTGTCAGAACTAAAAAAAATTTTTAATGTTTAATAATATATCTATAATTGGGTGTGGTTTAATTGGCTCTTCAATTTTAAAAGCTGTCCAAAAAAAAAACTTAGCAAAAGAGATTAATATTTTTGACCACTCTAAAGAAGTCACAGGATATTTAAAAAAAGAAAATATTTGTTCAAATGTATTTAGTGATATTCGAGAGTGTGTTAAAGATTCAGACTTAATTATTATTGCGACACCACTTAGTAGCTATAAAGAAATTATATTATCAATAAAAGAACATTTGAAAAAAAATACAATTTTAACTGACACTGGATCTGTTAAAAAAGAGGTAATAAAAATCATACACAATATTAATTTAAAAGATATTTTTTGGATACCATCGCACCCAATTGCAGGCACGGAAGAAAGTGGTCCAAAAGCAGGATATGCAGAAATGTTTGAAGATAGATGGTGTATAATTTCACCACCAGAAAATTGCGTAGAAGAACCAATTAAAAATTTAAAAGAATTTTGGCAATCAATAGGCAGTAAAGTTAAAGTAATGTCAGCAGAAGAACACGATAAAATTTTGTCTTTAACCAGCCACCTGCCACATGCGATTGCTTACAACATTGTTAGGACAGTGATAAATACAGAAGATAAATTAAAACAAGAAGTCATTCAGTATAGCGCAGGGGGCCTAAGAGATTTTACTAGAATAGCCGCATCTAATCCATTAATGTGGAAAGATATTTTTCTAGATAATAGTGAAAATATTTTAAAAGGTATCGATAACTTTGCAGAAAAACTTCAAGAATTAAAAAAAGCGATTAGTGATAAAAATGGAGACAAGCTTTTTCAGATTTTTAATTCTACCAAAGAAATTAGAAAAGAAATTATCAAAGCAGGACAGGACACAAGCAAACCAAATTTTGGCAGAAAGAAAGATTAAGAATATGTTTCTATTTCAGAATAAATTTTTTCCTGCAAAGTATTGAGAAAAATATTTTTTTCTAAACCAGGATAAATTGGCTCTAGAAAAGAAACGTGAATATCTCCAGGGTATTTTATAAAACTATTTTTGGGCCATATTTTTCCAGAATTTAAAGCTACTGGTATACATGGCAATTTAAGCGAATCATAAATTCTCGCAACACCCTTTTTAAAAGGAGTCCTTTCATCAAATTTAATTCTTGTACCCTGGGGAAATATTAGTAATGGCCTATTATTTTTCTGAAGAGTTTTTTTAATTTTATCAAAAAAATTTAAATTATCTTTAGTTGTTGTTTCTCTAATTATTTCTATGGATCCAATTTTTCTTAAATACCAACCAAATAAAGGAATTTTTAAAAGTTCTTTTTTAAGAATAAATATAGGAAAATTAAGTGGAGCCTGAAGAACAAATGTTTCAAACATTGATTGATGCGCTGAGGCTACAAAGAAGTTTTCTTCTTTTTTTAAGTTTTCAAGTCCATGGAATATGACTCTAGTATTTAAGATTACTTTTAATAATAAGATTATATAATAAGCTAAAAATTTACCACAATATAAAGTAAATTTACTAGGCAGCAATAACGTAGGTGTAGCCAATATAAAAACTAATATTATTCCTGAGTATAAAAAAAAATTAAATATTAAAGATTTTATAAATTGCATTAAGCGTTTATTAATTTTAATAAATCTTGCTTTTTTCTAATAATTTTAAATTTATTTTTACTTACAAGTATTTCAGCAATTAAAGGTCTTGTGTTGTAGTTGGAAGACAAAGAAGATCCATAAGCTCCTGTGTTAGTTATAGCAATAAAATCTCCCTCATTTATTTTTGTATAATTTTTATATTTTGTAAATTTACAAGTAGACTCACAGATTGGTCCCACAAACTCAATATTACCAGATAATTTTTTGGTTAATTTATTTATAGGTATTATTTCATGTCTAGCATCATATAAAGCTGGTCTCATAAAATCATTCATGCCAGCATCTAAAATAATGAAATATTTATTTTCTCCTCTTTTAATATATTGAATTTTGCTTACTAAAATACCTGCGTTACCAACTAAAGATCTACCAGGCTCGAAAATGATATTACAATTTAATTTTTTTTTAAAATTATTTACAAGTTTCGCATAATTTTTTAAGTTAATTTTTTTGTCTTTTTTTTCATAACTAATTCCAAAGCCACCGCCAAGATCAATATACTTAAGTTTTATTTTTAAATTATTTATAACTTTTAAAAGAATATTTAATGTTTTTTTGTAAGGCATATCCGAAAGTATTTGACTACCAATATGGACACTTAAAGCGTCAATCTTTAAATTTTTAAATTGTTTAATATTTTTGTAAAAAGAATAAAAATTTTTAATTGAAATACCAAATTTATTATCAGATTTTCCAGTTGAAATTTTTTTGTGTGTTTTGGCGTCTACATCTGGATTCAATCTAAAACCAACAGTTATTTTTATATTAGATTTTTTTCCTATATTATTTATTAACTTTGCTTCACTCTCTGACTCGATATTTATTAATAATATTTTTTTTTTTACGGCTAGTTTTAATTCGTCTTCAGTTTTTCCAACTCCAGAAAAAACTATTTTATTTGGATTAATACCTGCTTTTATAGCTTTAAGAAGTTCACCTCCAGAAACAACATCTGCACCAGCTCCTAGTTTTCCAAGTATTTTTAGTATCGATAGATTCGTGTTAGCTTTAGTTGCAAAACAAATAAGAGGATCAACTCTCCTAAAACTTTGAACTAAGTGTAAATAATTTTCTTTTATTTGCTTCTCAGAATAAAGATAAAAAGGTGTTTTATTTTTTTTAATTAAATTGACTATCGACAAGTTCTCGACAAATAATTTCTTGCCGTTATATTTAAAATAAGACATAGGTTTTAAGATAAGATTGTAATTATTTTTTTATTTTTCCCTTCATATTTGGGATCTGATTTTCTACCACAACCCTCTAGAATCAATAAGCTTATAATTATATAAAAAAAAATTTTCACCTAATCTCCTTTTTATATTTTTTTATCATTTTTTTTATGTTGGCAGAAGAAGTTCCTCCGTATGATTTTTTAGAATTCATGGAATTTCTTACATCAAAAATTTTTAAAACATTTTTGTCTAAATTTTTATAAAATTTCTTTAACTCCTCCAACGAAACTTGATCTAAAGTTTTATCATTTTTTTCTGCAAAATTTACAAGAGATGAAGAGATGCTGTATGATTCTCTAAAAGATATTTTTTTTTCTTTTACAAGATAGTCAGCAAAATCAGTTGCGGTCGTAAAGCCTTGATTAGCCATTTTATACATTCTGTCTTTTGAAACTTTTAGATTATCTATTAATTCATGTGACATGGTTAAAGAGTCTTTTAAAGTATCGTGACCATCAAAAACTAGGGCTTTATCATCCTGTAAATCTTTAAAGTAAGACATTGGCAAACCCTTCATTATTGTTAGAATTGAATTTAATTTTCCATAGTTTATCCCAACTCTTCCTCTGATTAATTCTGCAGGATCTGGGTTTTTTTTTTGAGGCATTATCGAAGAGCCAGTTAACACACTGTCATTAAATTCTATTAACTTATAAGCATCAGAATTCAAAATAATAAAGTCTTCCGCTAGCCTTGATAGGTGCATTGCACATACTGCGGAAGCATATAAAAAATCTATTGCAAAATCTCTATCAGAAACCGAGTCAATTGAATTATCTGTAGGTTTTTTGAAACCTAGTTTTTTTGCAGTATAATTTCTATCTATTTTATAGGAAGTGCCTGACAGAGCAACAGAACCTAATGGTGATTCATCTAATAGACTTAAGTTATTTTCAAATCTTTTTTTATCTCTTTTTAACATTTCATAGTAAGCCAAAAGATAGTGAGCAAATGAAATAGGTTGAGCATTTTTTAAATGTGTAAATCCAGGCATAACAGTGGCAGTGTTTTTTTCAGCTTTTTTTATTATTATTCTCATCACGTTAGAAACATCTGTTAAAATATTTTGAGTCGATTCTTTTACCCACAATTTAAAATCTGTAACCACTTGATCATTTCTAGACCTAGCAGTGTGCATAAACCCAGCCGCTGGTCCTATAATTTGAAATAATTTTTTTTCTATATTTAAGTGGATATCTTCATATTTCTCCTCAAACACAAATTTATTTTTATCTATCAGGGACTTTATTTTTTTTAAACCACTAATTATTTTTTTACCTTCATACGCAGGTATAATTTTTTGTTTGATAAGCATTTGCGTGTGAACAGTAGAAGCAAAAATATCCTGCTTGTAGAGTCTTTTGTCCACATTAATAGAAGACCCAATTCTTTGAAAAGATCTAGAGATATTACCTTTAAATCTTTTTGACCACACTGTTTTAATTTTATTTTTCATTTTACTATGTTAACTGTAATTTAAATTAATATGAAAATTAGTAAATCTTTTAAAATCTATATACACATATTTCTCATCTTTTTCTTTGCTCAGGAACTATTGAGCGAAACAACTTACTCCAAAAATATAGTAGTTCACAAAGAACCATTAGAAATTAAAGAGCTAAAATTTCAAGACTTTAATCTTAATGAAGTAGATTTAACTGGAAAAAAAGGCAATATCATGATCTTAAATTTTTGGGCTACGTGGTGTGCTCCATGCAAAAAAGAAATGCCCTCTTTAGAGAGATTATCAAAAGAATACTCAGAAATTATAATTTATCCAATAAATTTAGAAAAACCAAATCAAGAAAAAACTAAAAAGTTTTTTTCTGATTTAGAAATTTTAAAATTAAATATTTATTTTGATCCAAATTTTGCATTAGTTAAATTATTTAATATGAGAGGCGTGCCAACAAGTATTTTAATAGATAAAAACGGGAAAGAATTTGCAAGGGTTATTGGCGAGGTAGATTTTTTTGATGAATCTTTTGTTAATTTTTTAAAAAAATATCTTTAGTTTTTAAAAAAGTAGGCCATACTTACCAGAACTATTACTGCAAAAAACTGAAGAAGAACTCTAAGCTGCATAAGTTTATTTGAATATTTTTTACTAGTATCACCTCCTTTAAATAAAGTATAAATACCCATCAGTAAAACAACTGCTACAGAACCTAATAAAATAAAACCTATAAAATTGAATAAAAAACTAGACATAATTAATTATTAATTAACTATCATGAGCTATTCATTAAACACAACTATTTTAAACCCTCTTTCCAAAGAGAAACCAAAAAATGCTGTTATACTTTGTCACGGCTACGGAGGTGATGGTAAAGATATTTCTTTATTAGCCAGTTATTGGAGAACTTATTTACCTGATACATTGTTTGTCTGTCCTGACGCGCCAGAAAGGTGCACTGTAAGTGTTACAGGATTTCAGTGGTTTGATTTAATGGATCAGACCAAAGATCAAATTCTAATAAAATCTTTAGTTGCTGAAATTAAATTAAACACTTTAATAGATGAAGTTATAAAAAATAATAATCTTACTAGTGAAAAAGTTGCTATAGGTGGATTTAGTCAAGGATGTATGATTAGTTTACAAACCGGGATTAAAAGAAAAGATAAGATAAATTCTATTATAGGGTACTCTGGAAAAATAATCGACACAAGTCATTTGCAAAATAATATTAATTCTCGCCCAGATGTAATTTTGATGCATGGTGATAAAGATGAGATTGTACCTTTAAGTTTTTTACTTGAAGCAAAAGAATTTTTTAATAAAAATAACTATAAAATTGAGTCAAAAATATTTAAAAATTGCGAACATCGTATTCCAACTGAAGGATCAAGTTTAGGATTACAGTTTTTAAAAAAAAATTTATATTAACTTTTAAAACATGACAATTTTATAACTTGATAACATTTTGTTAATCAGATAGTTTTTCATAATGATTATTTCAGCTAATGAGAAGGTTCCGCTAGAAAAATGTCCTGCGTTAGTATTAAATGCAGACTTTAGACCTCTCAGTTACTATCCTTTGTCCCTATGGTGTTGGCAAGATGCTGTTAAATCAGTTTTTTTAGATAGAGTGACTATAGTGTCGAGTTACAAAAGAAAAATTAGGAGCCCTTCTTTTGAAATGAATTTACCAAGTGTAATTGCTCTTAAAAGTTTTATTAAACCATCAGAAAATCCTAACTTTACAAGATTTAATGTTTTTCTAAGAGACAAATTTACCTGCCAGTATTGTGGTGTTAAAAAAAACTTAACTTTTGATCATCTTCTTCCAAAATCAAAAGGTGGTGTAACAGACTGGGAAAACGTAGTAACTGCTTGTTCAACCTGCAACGTACGAAAAGGCGGCAAATTTTACAAAGACTGTGATCTTATACTTGCTCAAAACCCTTTCATACCAACGGTAGATGATTTGCATAAAAATGGAAGAAACTTTCCACCTAATTTTTTACATGAAAGTTGGATGGATTATCTGTACTGGGATATTGAGCTTGAGCCTTAATTAGATTTTTTCAGAAATTTTTATAGCGATGCGAGACGAGGTTTTAATAATTTTGTCTAATATACCATACAAACCCTCTTTAGTAGCACCACATTCATAAGCTATATCTTTATGATTTAATTCGTCATCTCTAAATTTAATTATTTTCTTTTTTAATTTTTTTTCATCTTCTTCAAGTTTATATGTTTGATTTTTGTAGTGATCACCTATTACTTCTTCCACAGAAGCCGTACAAAGCATTGTAGCTTTTTTACCTAACATTGCTGTTCCAAAGCCTAAACCTACTCCAAGTAAATCCCAAAGAGGAAGAAGTTTTGTAGGCTTTATATTTCTTTTTTCTATTTCTTTGTCAAAAAATTCATAATGTTCTTTTTCATGTTCCTTCATTTCTTCAATTTTTCTTTTTAAATTTTCATCCTGTTTAAATGTTTTGAGAGCTAAAAGTTGGCCTTCATAAATCTTGATTGCACCACGTTCACCTGCGTGATCAACTCTTAGTATTTCTTCTAAAAGTTTTTTATTAGTTTTTTTCATTTTTTAAAATATTTTTAAATGATATAGTTGATAAAAGTAAAGAAATAAATAAATTTATTGTCGCTAGTGATAAGCCAAAAATTTTAAAATCTATATCTTTGCACGATTTAGATTTGCTATTTTGTAATTCCTTCAATAATTCACTAGTTGATGTATCTTGCTTCAGCTCTTTTATTTGGCAAACTAAGGATTCATCAAAAAAACTTCGTTCAACACCAACATGATAAAAAGCTATTAAAACGCTAGATACAAAACTTATAAAAATCAATATTAGTATTTTTTTTTTAAGTTTTTTAAAAAAGAAAAAAATCAGGCTAAAAGCAATTACCAAAAAATATGGAATTCTTCCAATCAGACAAAGATTGCAAGCTTCATACCCAAGCACAAACTCAATGAAGTACGCAGAAAAAAGAATTAAAACACTAATAGAAAAAAAAACAGAAATTAAGTTATTATTTAAAAATCTATACATAAAATTTATACACCAAATAAATTATTATAGATAATATAACGATAATTAGACCGATTACAGTTGCCCACAAGGCACCTTTTTTTTCTAAAAAAACAGAAAATGTTGATCCAAACTTAAACGACAAATAGGCCACAATAAAAAATCTTAAACCTCTTGCAAACAAACAAGTAAAGAAAAATAAAATTAAATTAAATTGAATAAAACCACTAAAAATTGTAACCAACTTAAATGGCAATGGTGTGAACGCAGCAGTGAATAAAATCAACATCCAAGAGAAAACTCCATCATTTGTTTGAAATTTGTTTTTTAAAAAACTAGTATTTTCATAACCATAAAACTCAAATATTTTTACTCCAAGTTCATTAAAAAAAAGATATCCTATAAAATAGCCTAAAAAAGCGCCTAAAGCAGAAAACAATGTAGCTATTAAAAATATTTTAAAATATTTCTCTCTCCTAGCCACAACCATAGGAACAATCATGATATCCGGTGGAACAGGAAAGAAAGAGCTTTCAACAAAAGACAATAGCGCTAAGCTATAGTCTGCAAACTTGCTAGCTGCTAATTTTACACACTTATCAAAAAGATTTTTCAACATTTTTTTATTTATAAGTTAATAGAATTTGAATACTATTTAATTATAAACAATAAATGTTTAATTACCAAGGGCGAATGGTGGAACTGGTAGACGCGCCGGACTCAAAATCCGGTGGTAGTAATACTGTGAGAGTTCGAGTCTCTCTTCGCCCACCAAATTATGGAAATAAATAAACTAAACAGTCTTGTAGAGTTATATTTTAAAAAATGCGAAGAAGTTGATAATAGCAAACTATTTTTGAAATGGTTAAAACCTGAAAAACCAACTTACACCTGGGGAGAAATCAAAGAAAGAATATTTAAACTTTCTCATAAAATTAAATCAATAATTAAAGAAGGTGACAGATGTTTAATCTTATCTGAGAATAGGCCTTATTGGTTAGTCTCAGATATTGCCATTATGAATGCTGGTGGAATATCAGTGCCCATATTTACCACGTATTCATCTAATGACTACAAATACATATTAGACGATTGTAAGCCATCATTAATTATAGTTTCAAATAACGATCAGTTTAAAAAAATAAAAAATTATATTAATCCACACTTACAAGAAATTATTTCATTTGAAGAAATTGAAATAAAAAGCGTGTTAATTAAAGATATTTTGAATGAAAAAAGTTACGAAAAGAAAATAAACCAGAGCTTAAAAAGAAATATGCCTGCTTGCATTATTTATACTTCAGGTACAACTAGCAATCCAAAAGGTGTTATTTTAAGTCACGGTGGAATTTTATCTAACTGCGAAGGCGCTGTTGAATTGCTTGAGCCACTAACAAAAAAAAAAGATCCTATTTTCTTAACTTGGCTACCTCTTGCACACTCTTATGAACATACAGTTCAATACATACAAATTATTGTAGGAGCAAAAGTTTTTTATGCTGAAAGTTTGGAGAAACTTATTTCAAACATGGAAGTTGCTAAACCAACAATTATGACAGCAGTACCGAGATTTTATCAAAATCTTTTTACAAAAATAAATGTTAATTTTAAGAAACAAGTAGGAATTAAAAAAAAATTAATTAATAAAACTCTAGAGCTTGGGAAAAAAAAACTTAATAAAAAAAAATTTAGTTTTTCAGAAAAAATCATTAATTTTTTATGTGACATTTTAGTTCGTAAAAAAATTCAAGAGCAGTTTGGTGGAAATTTACAAGCATTCGTGTCTGGGGGTGGTGCCTTAAATCAAAACATAGGTGAATTTTTAAATGCTATTGGATTACCTACTTTACAAGGTTATGGTTTAACAGAGGCTTCCCCAGTAGTCAGTTGTAACTTACCAGATATGGTAAAGGTTGAAACGGTAGGCCCTCCATTTAGAACGAACAAAGTAAAGATAGCACAAGATGGTGAAATTTTAATAAAAGGTGAAAATATAATGCTTGGTTATTGGAATCAAAAAAAAGAAACAGAAAAAGTAATTAAAGATGGCTGGCTACACACAGGTGATATAGGCGAGCTAGATCAAAACAATTATTTGACAATAACTGATAGAAAAAAAGATATCATTGTAAACCTTGGTGGTGATAATATTTCTCCAAGTAAAATTGAAAATATTTTATGCCTACATCAATTAATTAAACAATCTTTTGTTTATGGAGATAAGAAGAGTTATCTAGTTGCAATTATTGTTTGTGACAAAGAAACGAGTAAGGACAAAATAAAACTTATAATTGAAAATATTAATAATAATTTTAGTATAATAGAGAAAATAAAAAAATTTATTTTAATTAATGATGAATTTACAATTAATAATGGAATGTTAACACCAACATTAAAGTTAAAAAGAAAAGAAATAGTTAAAAACTATTTAAATCTAATAGAAAATCTTTACTAAACTTAATTTTTAATTCGTTTAAAAGCATTGATAGTGAACAATTTTTTTAATTAATTTTTTTAAAATTTTAATATTATTTTAAAAAAAATAAAAATTTTAGTTATAAAGAAAGTTGTTAATTTATGTTTGACATAAAAGAAAAAAAACTTAAAGATTAAGTATATAAACGAATCATTAAGATTTGTTTTAAAAAAAGGGAGATAAAAATGGCTAAAAGAAAAAAAGCAAAGAAAAAAACTAAAAAAAAAGCTAAAAAAAGAAGAAGATAGTTTATTTTTTAACTAAACGCCCTTTTGATTGATTAATTAAAAGGGCGTTTTTTTTTATTCTACTTCTGTAATATTTTGATTTCTACCTAAAGCTTTATCCATTTTTTTCGAAACCTCATCAAGAGAAACTTTTAAAACTACTTCAAATTCAGATTTTAATCTTTCGTAGGCCTTTTCAAATAATTGTCTTTCACTATATGATTGATCAGCAATAATGTCAGAATTTTTATTAAGATCTTTTACAACTTCTGCAAGTTCATAAATTTTTCCTGAATTGATTTTTTGATCATATTCCTGTGCACGTCTACTCCACATAGTTCTTTTGACTTTTGGTTTACTTTTTAAAATCACAATACATTTATTTATTTGATTAATTGTAGAAATAGGTCTTAAATTACTTTGTTGATTGATCGGAACAGTTAATGTTAATTTTTCTTTTTCAATAAAAATTTTATAAAATTGAATTTCTATTTGACCAATAGTTGCTTTTTCTACAGTTATAATTTTTCCAACACCATGTTTCGGGTAAACTACAAAATCTTTAATATCATATAACCTTTTTTCTGTAGGTTGTTTTTTGATCTTTTTAATCTCAATTTTTTCTTCTGGTGTGTAAGTGTTTTTATTTGCTAATTTTAATACTACTGGGACATTTTTTTTATTTTTTTTAATCTTAACTTTCTTTTCTACATTTTTTTTTTTTACTTTTTTTACTTTTTTAATTTTTGCCATTTTATTTACCGGGTTTTTCTGAAAAATATTTACTGTGTTTATCTGCTATATTTTTAAATTTTTCGTGATCGTTCATTGGTTCTTTTTTTTTTACAATATTAGGCCATATTGCAGAAAACTTTTTATTTAGCAACAACCATTTATCTTTGTCATTTTCCTCATAGCTAGTATCAGCAACTATTGCATTAATCGGACACTCAGGTTCACATACTCCACAGTCAATGCATTCGTCAGGATTAATAACAAGCATGTTTTCTCCTTCGTAAAAACAGTCAACAGGACACACCTCAACACAATCAGTCAGTTTACATTTTATGCATTCGTCTTTGACAATATAAGTCATAGGATTTTCTGATTAAGTTATTTAATATTTAGTAAGAGTAATTTGTTAAATTGATTCATTCTATTTTTATTTGTAATTTTTTGTTTTTTGTTTTCTTTGTTATCTCCAGAAAAATAATATGTATCACTATCTGTTGACTTTTTGTAATTCATTAAATCTATTAATTTATAAAAATTTTCTTTGGTACAACCTAATAAATTCATCATTTCAGGTGATATCTTGAATTTATTATTTATTGTTTTGTCAATAATACTTATAAATAATTTTTCTAGTATGTCTATACGTACAAAATAATTTTTAAATCTTTCGAATCCACAGAATAATAAAAATTTTTCATTAAAACTCTCATTAATTACAAAGTTTAACCCAAATTTTGGAATAGATAGATTAGATGAAATATCGTTATAGATTTTCCAAAGAATTGTTCTTAATGCTACTGCTTTTGGTTTTAGCATCTTAGGGAGAAAAACATGATAACGTCCAATCTTAATCCCCATATTCCAAAGTTTTTTTCTTTCTTCTTTTGGAATAAGCTTAATGATATCTTCAATTTTTTTTCTTTTTAGCACCCCATTATTTTCATAAAGTTGGTAAGATAAAGCCCTCAGGTATTGATGCTCTACTTTTACTTTCGTTAAATTAATTAAATCATACAACGCCTCATTAATGTGTGAAGATATCCAATTTTTTACACACTTTTCTAATTTTTTTTTTTCATCAGCAGGCAATGCATCGTCTGCTATGATTTCTATTTCTGGAGACAGATAATTCTCCCCCTTTTTAATTTTAGCCACAGGATTATTTTCCCAAATAATTTTATTTTCTAAACCTATAGATAGATTTTTTTCTTTAGTTATAATATTTACTCTTTTAATTAATTCTTCTTCTATCCCTTTGCGCGCAGCTTTTTTTATGGACTTAAGGTCTGCATCTAGATTTTTTGATGTAAAATCTATTTTAAAATTTAAACCTTTTAGTTCACCAATATATTGTTTATCAATTAAAACTTTATGATCTTCACCTACCTCTGTTTCTAAGATTATATCTTGCTTTAGGCCTCGCGCTAAAATACTAATTTTTTTATCTATAAAACTTTTGGTAAGCTCTTCATGTAGTCTACCAGATAAATTATCTTCAATATTTTTTGTTAATTGAATCCAATAATCTGCATTTTCAAGCCAATCTTTTTTGTTAGCCACATAAGACCAGGTTCTAACGTTTGAAATTCTATTTGCCAGAACATCTATATTGCCATGTTCCTTCTCCAGTCCATTTAATTGCATTTTCATATACTCGTTTGGAATTCTCTTTTTTCTAATAGATAAAAATTTAAACACCGCATCTACAAGATTGATGTGTTGACCATAAGCCTTTTTTTCAAAATCTGGAATTTGACAACATTCCCATAGTAGTTTTAAGTTTTTGCTATAAATATTATTTTCTTTATTTTTTTTTAGTAAAAATCTTAATACAATTTCATCTGTGGATTCATTTATTCTAATAAGATTTTTATCAGTTGGTTTTTCATCCAGAGATATAATTAATTTTTTTTCAGTTTCAAAATTTAAATTTGAATTTCTCCAATAAAGCATTTTGGTATCTGGAAGAGTGTGACTTTCTATTTTTTCTATTTCATCAGAGTTTATTGCCTCACAATCTCCTGTAGTTCCAAAATTTCCTCTATTCTTGTATCGGCCGGCTCTGCCTGCAATTTGTGACATTTCAACTAAATTTAATCTTCTTGTTTTTTTTCCATCAAATTTTTTTAAATTGGAAAAATAAATATGATCGATATCCATATTTAGACCCATACCAATAGCATCTGTGGCAACTAAATAGTCTACATCACCTGATTGATATAATGCCACCTGTGAATTTCTAGTTTTAGGACTTAACGATCCCATTATTACTGCGGCACCCCCTTTCTGACGTCTAACTAATTCTGCTATTGCGTAAACTTCTTCTATCGAGAATGCAATAATTGCTGTTTTCCTATCTAAGCGTGAAATTTTTTTATAACCACTATAAGACAACTTTGAAAATCTTTCTTTTTTTAAAAACTCTACTCCATCTACTAAATTATAAATAATATTTTTCATAACTTGCGAGCCTAAAAACATAGTTACCTTCTCTCCTCTTGCATAAAGGAGTCTGTCCGTAAAAATATGTCCCCGTTCTTTATCGGCACACATTTGTATTTCATCGATAGCTACAAAATCCACAACCTTATCTTTTGGCATTGATTCTACTGTGCAAATAAAAAAATTAGCTAAATTTGGAATTATCTTTTCTTCACCTGTGATTAAAGCAACTTTATTTAAACCTATTTTTTTTACACATTTTTCATAAACTTCGCGTGCGAGTAACCGGAGCGGCAAACCAAAAATTCCAGATTCAAACTCTAGCATTTTCTCTATAGCATCATGAGTTTTTCCTGTATTTGTAGGTCCTAATAGCGCAATAATTTTTTTTGACATATTTTGCATGTTGTGTAAGAATTTTTTTTTATACTATATATAGATCAGAAGTGAGAACAAAGTAGGATTAAAACATGACCGAATCATTTTGTCAAATGTTCTCAAATTTATAATTGTTAATAATTGGTCGATAAAACTTTATTATTTGAGTCATTTTTTAAAAACTTTAACTGATATTTGCTAATTTTTAAGATTGATTGTACATATAAAATTAACAAATCATTAACCAAAAAACAAAAAACTCACAATCATGAAAAAATTTTTTTTATTTTTCTTAACAGCATTTCTATTTTTTTGTTTTATTGGTATTTGGGGCATTGTTGATGAAGGTTATGACAAACAGAATAAAACAATCCTACTTTTAAAAAAATTTATTCCAACAAATCTATCAAGAAAAATTAGAGATACAGTTTTTATTATACCAAATTTAAAAGACAGGAACAAATTCCTTAGTACTCAAGTTGAAAAATACGAACAGGGTCTTGAAGGAAAATTATTTAACGAACAAGAAATAATTTCTGACAATAAGAATAAAAAGTATTTTCTGAAAGAATTTTTTCTTCCTTTTGCAAGGTTAGACACCCGGCTAGGTTGGGCAGCCACAGAAAATTCAAAAAGAGCACACTATCTCGAAATTGTTGAGGACAAAGTTATTGCAATTTCTGGCCTTGGAGAAACGATTTATTTCAATAAAAAAAATATTTTTTCGAAAAAATTAAATCAAAATAAAATTTTAAACAATATTAGCGAAATATTAAATAGTTATAAGGCTAAACTTATTGGGATACGAGATCTATATATTGCTGATGGTTTTGTTTATATTTCCATGCAGCACAAAGATACAAGTGGATTTACAATAAACTTATATAGAGCAAAATTAAATTATGAAAATTTAAAATTTGAATTATTTTTTGAAACAAATGAATACTGGCCAACGTATAATGTTTTTTCTGGAGGTAGAATAGAAAATTTTTCAGATAATAAAATTTTATTTTCTATAGGTTTTGCTAAAGATTATGAAGCCCCCCAGGATAAATCATCGCTATTAGGTAAAATCATTTCAATAGATATAGCTACCAAAAAATATGAACTTATTTCTTATGGACACAGAAATCCGCAGGGTTTATTTTTTTTAGAAAACAAAAAACTTGTAATAAATACTGAACATGGGCCAAAAGGAGGAGATGAAATAAATTTTAATTTTTTAAAAAAAAATGAAGCAAAAAATTTTGGTTGGCCAGAGGTATCTTATGGCTCAGCTTACCCAGGGCAAGAAAAACTATTTAAATCTTATACTTTTAAAAAAACGCATTCAGAAATGGGCTATGAAGAGCCATTTAAATATTTTATCCCAGCTATAG